>Ga0207701_10000345_pt1 | contig 47359 bp, 34 predicted proteins | sample KBSSwiSSwithPhiX_FD_184294 | JGI IMG/M metagenome (GOLD analysis project Ga0207701, IMG submission 184294) | Switchgrass rhizosphere bulk soil microbial communities from Kellogg Biological Station, Michigan, USA, with PhiX - S5 (SPAdes) (version 2) | ecosystem: Environmental > Terrestrial >... | reverse complement strand
GGCTCGAGTCGCTCGCGGCGTTGACGGACAGCGCAACGGCGGACGCGCCCGCCAAGACCGCGGAGCGCATCCGACGGCTGTATCGAAAGCAGATCGACCGCGAGGTCGACCAGATCGAGCGTGACGCGCGCGAGAGCGGCCTGCTCTCCAACGACACGACCGCCGCCTGTTCGCTCGCCGACGCGCAGCTCTTCATCGCCCGACTTCACGACTTCGTCAGCTGGCCCAAGTTCGCCGCGCACATCGAGGCGCTTGCGCGAGCGGATTCGCCCGATGCCGAGTTCGAGTCCGCGGCGGACGCGGTCGTCGCTGGTGAGGCAGCGACGCTCCGCCTCATGCTCGAGGCAAACCCGAACCTCGTTAGGGCACGCTCGGCCCGTGATCACGCGGCAACGCTGCTGCACTACATCGCGGCGAACGGTCACGAGGGCTGGCGCCAGAAAACGCCGAAGAATGCGGTCGAGGTCGCACGCCTTCTGCTCGATGTCGGCGCCGAGCCCGACGCGCTCGCGCACATGTACGGAGGTGACGCGACGACGATGGACATGCTGGTCTCGAGCGTTCATCCGCACGCCGCCGGGGTCCAGGTCGCACTGGTGGACATCCTCGTCGATTACGGCGCTGCCGTGAACGGCGTCGAGAACAACGGGTCGCCGCTCATGACGGCCTTCCGCTTCCACTATCCGCTCGCGGCCGAGGCGCTGGCGAAGCGCGGGGCGCGGGTGGACAACGTGATCACGGCTGCGGCGTTAGGCATGGCGGATCTGGTGGACGCGTTCATCACCGACCGGGGCGAGCTCAGGCCCGACGTTCCGCTGGCGCGGGTGCGCTGGCCACGACTTCCGCGTGATCCGAGGGTCCATCTCGGATACGCGCTCACCTGGGCGGCAACATGGGGGCGCCGGGAGGTCGTCGAGCTCATGCTCCGGAAGGGCGTCGATCCCGGTGGCAAGGACGACGACGCGACCGCTCTCCATTTCGCGGTGGCGCACGGCCACATGGACATCGCGCGCCTCCTCCTCGAGTACGGTGCCTCACTGGAGGCCCTGAACAGTTACGGCGGCACGGTCCTCAGTGGCACATTGTGGTACATGCGCAACGCCGCGGTGCCGGGGGTCGATTATCAGGCCATCGTTCGTGAGTTGATCGCGCTTGGCGCTCGTGTCGATGCGTTTCCGGGTCTCGAGCAGCACGTCAAGGAAGTTCTCGCGCGAGGGTGAATGATCGTCCATCTACTCGATGGGACCTACGAGCTGTTCCGTCATTTCTACGGTCTTCGCCGGGCGAAGCTGCCAGAAGATCCGCCGCTCGGCGCGGTGTTGAACATGCTGCGCACGGTCCTGCAGATGGTCGAAACCGGAGCGACACATATCGGTGTCGCGACGGATCACATCATCGAGTCGTTCCGTAACGAGCTGTACGCGGGGTACAAGACGGGCGAGGGCATCGAGCCCGCGCTCTTCGCGCAGTTCCATCCGCTCGAAGAAGCGCTCGCCGCGATGGGCGTCGCCGTGTGGCCAATGGTGGAGCTCGAGGCGGATGACGGGCTCGCCTCGGCAGCCCACCTCGCCGCGCTCGACCCGCGCGTCGAGAAGGTGAGCATCTGGACGCCGGACAAGGATCTCGCGCAATGTGTCGTGGGCGACCGAATCGTTCAGGTGGATCGTCGCAGTGGGCAGGTGCGGAACGCGGCGGCGATCCGGGCGAAATACGGGGTGGATCCCGTGCACATTCCGGATTACCTCGCGCTGGTTGGTGACACCGCGGATGGATACCCGGGCATCGCCGGGATTGGAACGAAAACGGCAGCGACGCTCGTGAATCGGTACGGTCGGATCGAGGACTTTCCGTCAGATGTCCTCGGTCAGAATAGGGAGGCAGCCCTGCTGTTCAAGACGTTGGCGACGCTGCGCACCGACGCGCCGCTGTTCCGCGATGTGGATCAGCTTCGCTGGACCGGTGCGACGCCGGCGTTTGCGACGTGGTCCGAGCGTCTCGGCGATCCGAAGTTGTTGGGTCGTGTGCAGGAGCTCGAAGTCAAGGTGAGAGCTACGACTTAGGGGTCATCCCTCGCCTGACGGCTCGGGATGACAAAACGTGATATGGACAGACTCATCCGAAACGTCCGCATGGGATTCCGCGGCCTCCGCCGCACGCCGGGGTTTGCGGCCGCAGCGATCCTCACACTCGCGCTCGGGATCGGCCTCTCGACGGCCGTGTTCACGATCGCGAACGCGTTGCTCCTGAGGCGCCTGCCGGTTCGTGACCAGGATCGTATCGTGCTCCTGTGGGGGGAGACGCGCGACAAGCGATTCAGGAACTTCCCGCTCGAGCTCGACGATGCGCGCGCGTTCATCCGCGACAGTCGCTCGCTTGAGCGCGGCGCCTTCTTCGGCTACGAGGGTGCGAGCGAGATCGCAGCCCGCGACGGCGACCGAACCTTCAATCTCAACCAGACGGTCACCGGCGGCGACTTCTTCGGCGTCGTCGGTGCCGCGACGGCGTTAGGCAGGACGCTTGCCGCCACCGACGATCAGTTCGGCGCGGAGCCCGTCGCGGTGCTGAGCTACGCTGCGTGGCAACGCCAGTTCGGCGGCGACCCGCGGGTCCTGGGGCGACGCTTCAGTGTGCACGAAACGGCCAAGACCTACACGATCGTCGGCGTCATGGCCGAAGGATTCGATTACCCGCGCGGCACGGACTTCTGGGTCTCCGTGTTTCCGCAGTACCCGCCGGATGCGCTCAAGCTACGGTCGTTCGACATCATCGGCCGACTGACTCCCGGCGCCACGCCCGAAGCAGCGCGCGCGGACCTCACGGCGTACTTCGGTCGGTCTCCGGTCGCGTTCCTTCGCAACGTGCTGGGCATGGTCCACACGCTGCCCGAAGTGTCCATCGGCGAAACGCGTCCGGCGCTCATCGCGTTTGGTGCCGCGGCCGGTTTGTTGCTCCTGCTCGCCTGCGCGAACGTCGCGAACCTGCTTCTCGTGCGAGGTATCGGTCGCGCGCGCGAGGTCGCTGTGCGGTCGGCGCTCGGAGCGTCACGCGCGCAACTGATTGCCCAGCTTCTCACCGAGAACGCTCTGCTTGCGGTGGCCGGCGGGGTCCTTGGCGCCGCTGTGTGCGCAAGCGCGATTCGAGTTTTCGTGGCGTCAGCGCCCGTGGGCTTTCCGCGGGCGAGCGAGATCCACGTGGACGGGTCAGCGCTGCTCGCTGCCTTCGCCATCACGCTGAGCGCGACGCTTCTGTTCGCGGTCGTACCGGCCGTCGTAACGTCGCGTGGGGAACTGCTTCAGACGTTAGGCGCTGGAGTTCGCTACAGCGTCGGCCGGAGATCGCGGCTCACGACCGAGCTGCTTGCCGCTGGCCAGTTGGCGATCGCGCTGGTCGTCCTCGCGGCCGCCGCGGTCATCACACGAAGCCTGGTTGCGCTCGAGCGCGTAAACCTGGGGTTGGAAGCGCCCCGCCTGCTCGTGGCGAAGTTGGCGTTCGATCCGTACCGCTACGACGATGCGAAAAAACAGGCGCGCGTGCTCGGAACGGTGATGGAGCGCTTGAGCGCTGTGCCGGGAATCGAAGGGGTCTCCACGTCGGTTTCCATTCCGTTCGTGCAGGGATGGGAAGGTCGCCCGACGGCCGAGGGCCAGACGGCGGAACAGATCGCGACGGATCCGGTGCTGGCTATGGACGTCGTGGACATCCGCCACTTCTCGACGTTAGGCGTGCCGATGCTGCGCGGGCGCGCATTCTCGCCCGCGGATGGCCCCGACCAACCCAAGGTGGTGATCCTGAGCGAGTCGGCTGCGGAATACTACTGGCCCGGCCAGGACCCGATCGGTAAGCGGATGCTCGGGGCGGGCGACACGACGACCGTCGTGGGTGTCGCACCCGACTCGCGCTATCGAGATCTCCGCGAGCCGCGTCGAGCGATCTACTACCCGCTCGCGCAATCGGTCTTCCCGTTTGCGCCGACGAATCTGCTCGTGCGTGCCACCGGGTCACCGGCGGCCTTGGTACCGACAGTGCGCCGAGTGCTCGCCGAGGTCGCGCCTGGTGTCATCCTCGCGAACGGCTCAACGTTCGAGAGCTATCTCGACGCGCCACTCGCGCAACCGAGACTCAACGCGCTGCTTTTGGCGGTGTTCGCCGCGGCGGCGACCGTGCTCGCTGCGATCGGGCTGTTCGGCGTCATGGCGACCATGGTTAGGCAGCGCACCCGGGAGCTCGGCGTTCGCATGGCGCTCGGCGCGACGGCGCGGGATATCCGCGATCTCGTCGTGGGTCGCGGCCTCACCATCGCACTTGCGGGTGCCGCGGCGGGCTTGGCGGGGGCGCTGGCAGCGAACCGATTACTAGCGGCCATGTTGTTCGAGGTGAGCCCCGCGGATGCCGTCAGTCTCGTCGCCGTCGCGCTCTTCCTGCTCGCAGTGGCGTTGATCGCGACTCTCATCCCGGCGCGGTCAAGCACACGGATCGATCCGGTCGTTGCCTTACGCGTAGATGGGTAGACGTTCGGGTCCTCCCTCCGTACTTTCGCCCAACCGGGATCTCTCGCGAGCGCTCATCGGACAGGGCCGTCGCGATGCCGAAGCTGCCTGCGCCGCCGAGCCGACTTGGTCCCGAGGAGGTGCAGAATGGGTGCGACCTACCGGACGCCGGCGAGTACGGCCAGCGTGGCCGATGACGCACGTCGAGGAGCGGAAGCCCAACTTTTCGAGAGGGTTCAGGACCTCGCACCGCTCATTCGTGAGCATGCCGGCGCTGCCGAGCGAGAGCGGCGCCTCGCGAAACCGGTTCACGAGGCCCTGATCGCCGGCGGATTCCAACGCATGCTGGCGCCGACATCGCTCGGCGGGCTCGAGCTGGACCCCGTGTCGTGCGCCAGTATCGTCGAGGACGTAGCCAGCATCGACAGCGCAGCCGCCTGGGCACTCCAGGCGCCTAACGTCAACGTCTGGTGGGCGAGCCGGCTGTCGGACGACGGCGCTGAAGAGTTCTATGGGTCCGATCCAAGCCGGATGATGGCGGCGGCGTTCCACCCGCCCCAGCAGGCGACCGAAGTCCCGGGCGGGTATCGTGTCACGGGCCGCGCCCCGCTCGCGAGCGGCGTTCACGACAGCGAGTGGATCCTGTTCAGCGCCTTCATCATGGATGGCGACAAGCCACGCATGACCGAAGCCGGCCCGGCGATGATCGCGGTCATCGTGCCGACGGCCGAAGTCGAGATCCTGGACACGTGGTACACGCTGGGTATGCGCGGGACCGACAGCAACGATGCTGTGTTCGCGAATGTGCTCGTGCCCACGCGCCGCACCTTCGTTCTCGATCCAGGCTTGCCGCTCGGCCGTCACTTCCAGGGCCCGCTCTATCGTTTTCCGGCCGTCGGCATCATCGCACTGTTCACGGGAGGCGTACTGCTGGCGACCGCGCGGAATGCGATCACGGAGTTCCGTGAGCTGGCTGCGCGAAAAACGCCGTTCGGCTCGATGAAAACCCTTCGCGACCGTGGCGCCGTGCAGGCCGCGCTCGCCGAGGCAGAGGGGATGCTACGGGCGGGGCGGGCGTTCTTCTATGAGGCGATGACCGACGCGTGGGCTCGCGCGGTTGCGGGACTGCCTAACACACTCGAGCAGCGGGCGGACCTTCTTCTTGCGGCCATTCAGGCATCGAAGGGGGCGGTCGGGGCGGTCGACATCATTCATCGGCTGGCGGGAACGACCGGCATATACTCGAGAAGTACGCTGGACCGGTTCTTCCGGGATGCGCACACGCTCCGCCACCATGGGTTCGTGTCGGAGGGCAAGCTCGAGACGGTTGGCCAGATCTACCTCGGCCTGCCGCCGGATTTTCCACTCATCGTGTTTTGATGATGTCTCGCGGGAGCCGCGAATGAGGGGGCAGACGGCAGACAACTGAAGACGGCAGACTCGAGACGGCAGGTCGCAGAGGGCAGAGGGACTGGGCTCCCGTCTGCCCTCTGCTATCTGCCCACTGCCGTCTACCGTCTTCGGTTGTCTGCCGTCTTTGATAAGTCTACCGTTCGTAGAATGGCGGTGGTTCGATGCCTAACGTCCGAAGGTAGACGTATCCCTGCCCCCGATGATGAATCTCGTTATCCACGACGTACATCAGGAGATCGTACGTCTTCCCCTCGTACGCGCCGAAGGCCTTGATCGTCTCGTGGAATCGCTCGGCTGGAATCTGCGGCCACAGCTCATTGATCTGCTTCGTAGCCTCGTCCCACAGGCGCAGCACCTCCGCGCGCGGCCGTGCCTCGCGTGACCCGTTCTGCTCCCACTCGCCCGTGATCGTGCCGCGAACCATGGGCACGCCCATCGTGAGCATCTCCAAGGCCAACTCGCCGAACGTGCGCATCCCGCCCAGCGAGTAGGTGAAGAGCTTGTCGTCAGGGAACGCCTCGATCATGCGCCGCGTGAGGCGGCGGTGGCCTTGCCAGTGATTGAGCAGGGCGTCGGACGTCAGAACCGGGGCATTTCCGTTGGCCATTGGTATCTCCGTCTGGTGGTGGTCATCCCGAGCCGACAGCGAGGGATCGCGCGCGTCCTGATAGCGGGCCCTCTCTCGATCGGATCGCGATCCCTCGCCTCGCTCGGGATGACAGTTAGTTCTTGAATGGTGCCGCCGCGTATGTGACCCGCCCGCCCACCATCGTGAGCAGCACTTTGGCATCCTTGATCTGCGCCGGCGGGATCGCGAACAGATCTCGATCGATGATGACGAGATCCGCAAGCTTGCCTGCAGTAAGTGAGCCCTTGCTCGCTTCCTCGCCCTCCGCCCACGCGTTGTTGATCGTGTAACTTCGCAGGCTCGTCTCGAGATCAAGCCGCTGCTCAGGATGCCATCCGCCCTCGGGCTTGCCGTCGAGCGTCTGTCGCGTGATCGCCGCGTAGAGAATCGTCATCGGGTTCGCCGTGTACCAGCTCGCGTTCGTGCCCGGCCAGTCGGATCCGAAGAGTAGCGGCACGCCGGCATCGTGAAAGGTCTTGAACGCATACGCCCACTTCGCGCGATCGCCAATGCGCTGCTCCATCCACCGCATGTCGTCGATTGCGTGGTATGGCTGAACCTCGGCGATGATGCCGAGGCGCTTGTAGCGCTGTGCGACCTCGGCGTTACGGATCACCTGCGAGTGGATGATGCGCCAGCGCCGCTCCTTCGGGCCGTTGGTCGTCATCACCTTCTCCATGATGGTGAGGACAGTGTCGATCGCCTGGTCGCCGATCGCGTGCACCGTCGCCCACCAGCCCGCGGAGTCGAGGCCGAACAGTAGACGCTCCATGTTGCCGGCGGGCTCCATGCCGGAGCCGGGCCCGTCGGTCGCCGCGGTGTTCGTGCTGTCACGCCATTCGCCGCGCTTGCCCGAATGCAGCTGCGGCTCGTAGAACCGCGCGGTGGAATTCCCCTGGATGCCGTCGACGAACCCCTTGAGCGCGCGAATGCGGATCCAGTCGTCGCCGAACCCTGGCGCGATCCCGGCATACGTTAGGCGGCTCCACTTGTCGAGCGTCGGGCGCGCGAACACACGCACGTCGAGCTCACCGCGACGCTTTAGCTCCGTGTATACCGGAAGCTGAAACGGCGGCGTGATGTCGTGGATAGTGGTGACGCCAAGCTCGGCGAGGTGACGCTCGGCCGCGCGTGCCTCGCGAAGCCGCTGGTCGAACGTCTTGGGTGCGATCGCGGCGCGAACGCGCGCGAGCGCCGAATCGGCGACGCGTCCCGTCGCCTGACCGTTGGCGCACTCCAGTCCCGGGACCGGACGCGAACACGCGAGGCCCGCGCGCTCGAGCGCGATGCCGTTCGCCAGCCAGGCACTGCGGTCCCACCGATTGAGCAGGATCGGCGTCGTCCCGCTCACGGAGTCGATGATCGAGCGGTCCGGTGAGAACCGCGCCTGACGAGGTTGCGCCGATGGTGCCCCCGTGCTGTTCTGCGGGGCGTCCTCGTAGGCACCCCAGTCGCCGCCCGTGAGCCATGCGCCAGGGCTCATGCGTGCGACGGCAGCTTTCACGCGTTGCGCCAGCGGCGCCGCGGTACTGACATCGAGCAGGTTCGCGCCAATGAGCAGCGCGCCCGCCTGGTTGAAGTGCGTGTGGTCGTCGATGAAGCCGGGCGTCAGGAAACGACCGCCCGCGTCGATCACACGCGTTCGCGCCGTGCGGTGCGCGTCGGCCTGGGCGTTCGTGCCGACGACAATGAGGCGCTCGCCACGAATCGCGACCGCTTGTGCGCGCGGTTCGAGCGTGTCGCCGGTCCAGATGCGGGCGTTGCGAACGATGACGTCGGCTTCCTGCGACTGCGCCACGCCCGGCAGCGCTGCCGCACACGCCAACGCGAGGATCGTCGGACGAATCGATGGCATACGGACCCGTGGGTTGTGCCCCGCACGTGGTGGCGGGGCTACCCACAATAGTAGTCACGCCATCAGGGCGAAGGCCTCACGATCGCCACCAGTTCCGACCGCTCGTGCCCAGCGCTCGGCGCCATTTCCAGCACCAGCCCTGTGCCCGGACAGTAGAACTTGTGCTCGCGAGACGCGTTCTCGAGCGGCGACCAGTCCACGGTCTCGAGGCACCCGGTGAACGAACCGTAAGGCGTGTCGACCTTCGCGTTGAGCCCGATGATCTTCGCGACGTCTTCCGCCGTGCCGGCGAGGAACTCCTGCTGGTACGTGCTCCCTTTATGGGCGGCAGGATCGGCCCACATGATGATGCCAGGCAGTGCTCCATTCACGCCCGCCTCCCACGATCCCCCGGTCGATACGCACTGTCCGTTCTCGATCTCGCACGACTGTTCGCCGAGGTACCAGACATTGCCATCAGTGTCCTGAGCGAACCAGTCGAACGTGTCTTCGGTCAGGTCTCCCTCGAGGAACACCTGATCGTGCACGACCGTGACTGCCACGCCGAGGATCGTCTTCGCCTGGCTCGTGACTTCGACGGTGTTCGTCTCCACGCCGTCGGCGGTCTCGGTCCGGTACTCGAACGTGGTGCCGGGGATGAGCGGATAGTAGGGATTGTCGATGACGGAGACGAACTGGCCAGCGCCGGGGAAGGTCGGCAGGGTCGCCTGCGTGGCGTTCACCTCGTTAGGCGGCGCGGCGGCTGGGCTCGTCGGGCCGGGTTCGCCGCACGCGCCCGCCAGGAGCGCGAGGGCTGCGATCGTCGTTGGGAGCGCCGCGCATCTCGTTTGCGTCATCATGGTTACCTCCGTTCTGGTTCTCTCGTGTCGGCCACACCGAGCCGCTGACCAAGGAACCGTTAGCTCGCCCGGTTTGTGACACGTGGGGCGGTCTTCCCCTGGCTTCAGGTCGGCGGCATACTCGCGGCCATGACGCGATTTCACCCTCGGTTGCCATGGCATCGGAGCCCACGAGCTGGTCACATCGCGCTTGCGGTGGCTGGCGGGATCCTCGCGGGCAGGGCTGTCGCGGCACAGAACCCTCCACCCCGTGCGCCGGGGACGCCGAACGCTGTCGATACGACGGCGACGACCATCGCGTCCTTCCCGCTCGGCACCTCGCCGATCGAGCTCCGCGGTGCCGCTCGCCCCGGGATGTACCTCGCCGCCGTCGGGCGTCGCGCGATCGCGATGGGAACGGAGGATGGCCGGCTCGAGCTCTGGTCGTGGCCGATCAAGTGGATGCACGACCTCGAGCTGTCGTTCCGCGTCCCGAAGTACACCGAGCCGATCTCCGGCCGTGCGGTCGCGCACTCCGTCATCGAGCGACCCGAAGGCGTCACCATCGAGTACGCGTACGAGCAGTTCACGGTGCGTGAGCACATCTTCGTCCCGCTCGACCTCCCTGCGGTGATCGTTCTGCTCGAGGTCGACGCGATCCGTCCGCTCGACATCATCGCCACCTTCGCGCCCGACATTCACTTCGCCTGGCCCGCGTCGCTGGGCGGACAGTACCTCGTGTGGGAGCAGAACGCGCGCGCGTTTCTCTTCTCGGAGGGCAAGCGGTCGATCAACGCATTCTTCGGTTCACCGGCCGTGACGCAGGCGTCGGACGTGCCAGCCCACATGCTCGCCGCCGCCCCGCCGCAGCTCGTGTTAGGCGTCGGCAGTGATACCGACCGCTACACCGCGCCGCGACTCGGCGAGCCGCCCGGGCACAACGTGAACCTGCACACGGCGTACATCCCGATCGTGCTCGCCGGCGGGGCGATGCCGCGCGACTCGGCGCTGGCGATGTACCGGGCGCTCATCGCGCCCGGTGCGGCCGAGCGTGAATGGAAGCGGCGTGTGGCACACGCCGATTCGCTGCGCCGCACGACCTTCTCGCTCCACTCGCCTGATTCGCTGCTCGACAGAGCCGTGGAGTACGCGAAGGTGAACCTCGACGAGTCGTTCGTCTGCAACCCCGACCTCGGCTGCGGGCTCGTTGCCGGCTACGGACTGTCCGGCGCGGCGAGCGACCGGCCGGGCTTCGGATGGTTCTTCGGTGGCGACGCGGCGATCAACTCGTTCGCGATGACGGGCGCGGGCCTCGCGCCACTCGTGCGCGACGGCGTCTTCAGGTTCTTCGCGCAATTCCAGCGGGCGGACGGGAAGATCACGCACGAGATCTCGCAGGGCGCGAAACGGGTCGACTGGTTCGGCTACCCGTATGCGTTCTACCACGGCGACACGACGCCGTTCTGGATGCTCGCGTTCGGTGAATACTGGCGGCAGACCGGCGACACGGCGCTCGTCCGCGAGCTGTGGCCGAACCTGAAGCGCGCGTACGACTGGTCGCGCAAGACCGACACGAACGGCGACGGGCTGATGGACAATCCGGCGGCCGGAGCTGGCGCGCTCGAGGTGGGCGACCTGCAGATCGGCATCCTGTCCGATGTCTACCTCGGCGGTGTCTGGGTGGCGTCGCTGGAGCGATTCGCGGCCATGGCGAGCGCGTTAGGCAGGCGGCCCCTCGCTGACAGCGCGCTCGAGATCCGGTCGCGAGCAATGCGCACGCTCGAGGCGAAGCTGTGGAACCCTGGCGTGGGCCAGTACGCGTTTGCGCTGCTGCAGGACGGGTCGGTGAACTCGAACCTCACGGCCTGGCCGGCGACGGCGATGTCGTTTGCCGTGTTCGACTCCACCCGCGGGGCGGAGATGGGAACGCGACTCGCGTCGTCCGACATCATGACTGACTGGGGCGCACGACCCCTGAGCGCGACCAGCACACTGTTCGATCCGCTGCATTACAACAACGGTGCTGTATGGCCGTTCGTGACGGGCTTCGTGTCGCTCGCGCAGTATCGGTATCACAATGCGCAAGCTGGCCTCTTCGCGCTCCAGGCGATCGCACGCACCGGGTTCGATCAGTCGCTCGGCCGGAACCCGGAGGTGATCTCGGGGCGCCTCTACAAGCCGCTCGACACGGCGGTCCCGCACCAGTTCTTCGCGACGTCCATGGTTCTCACTCCGCTGCTTCGTGGTCTGCTCGGCATCGACGTCGATGTGCCTCGAGGCCGCGTGACGCTTGCGCCGCACCTCCCGCCCGGGTGGGATTCGGTGAGTGTGGACAACGTGCCTGTCGGCCGAAACACCATCTCGTTCACGCTGCGCCGGACGGCCAGCGGGATGACCGCGGCGGTGCGACGAGGTGGCCCGGATCGGTCGCCGCTGGAGGTCGTGTTCTCGCCGGCGCTCCCGTTAGGTGCCCGTGTCTCCGGACGTGGCGTGACCTCGACTGCGACGCCAGGCGACGTTCACGTGACGACAGGCGCGCGGATCACGGATTCGTCTTTCTTCGAGGTGCAGTACACCGGCGGATGGGCGATCTTGCCGCCCGTCATGTCAGCGCCAATCGGCGGACGTTCCCAGGCACCGCGAGTTTTGAGTGAGCGGCTCGTCGGATCCGGTTCGGGGGGGTACCGCTATGTGATCGGGCTCGAAGGGTTGAGCGGGCAGCACTACACGTTCGCGGTCCGCGCGCCTGACGAGGCGATGGCTGCGGCGCTGGAGGCGACGGCCACCGCGAGCGCCTCGGTACAGTTCGGACCGAAGAAACCAGGTATGCTCCGGACCGTGGAGGTTATCTTCCCGTCCGCTGGAGCGAACGCCGACGGCTACACGAAAACAACGTTGACACTCACTGGCGCGCCGAAACCATGAGCATGCCCCACCTGCGCAGCGCGATCGGCGCGCTGCTGCTTGCCCTCGGACCTCTCGCGGCGTGCGGGCGATCCGACACCGCTTCCGACACGACACGACCTTCCGCCAAGGCCCCCGACGTGAGCCCTCTCGATTCAATCGTGGCGCCGTCAGGCGCCCGAGTGACGCGCGCCGCCTACGGTACGCTGCCCACCGGCGAGCAGGTTCACGCGTTCACCATGAGGAACGCTCGCGGGATCGAGATGCGGGTGCTCGACTTTGGCGGGATCATCGTCTCGCTCCGCACACCCGACCGCACGGGCAACCCCGGCGACATCGTCCTCGGCATGGATGACCTCGCGGGGTACGTGAAGAGCAGTCCGTATTTCGGCGCGATCGTCGGCCGCTACGCGAACCGAATCGCGAAGGGGGAGTTCACGCTCGACGGAACGACTTACAAGCTCGCCGTGAACAACGGACCTAACGCGCTACACGGTGGCCTCAGGGGGTTCGACCGGGTCGTGTGGCAGGCGGAGCCGAGTGCCGATAGCAGCGGCGCGCGTCTCGTGTTTCGGTACACCAGCGCCGACGGTGAGGAGGGCTATCCGGGTACGTTGCACGCGACGGTCACCTACACGCTGACGGATGGGAACGAGCTTGCGATCGAGTACCAGGCCACGGCCGATAAACCGACGCCCATCAACCTGACGAATCACTCGTACTTCAACCTCGCGGGCGAGGGATCGGGAACGGTGCTCGATCACGTGTTGACGATCGACGCGGACCGCTACGTCCCAGTCGACTCGACGTTCATCCCGACGGGCGAGCTGGCGTCGGTCGCGGGAACGCCGTTCGACTTCCGCAAGCCGACGCCGATTGGCGCGCGCATCGATCAGCCGGGCCAGCAACTGAAGAACGGCCACGGTTACGACCATACGTTCGTGTTGAACCGACCCGCGGGAAGTAGCGGGCTCGTTCACGCCGCGCATGTGGTGGAGCCGACCAGCGGGCGCACGCTCGACGTGGCGACCACAGAGCCGGGCGTACAGTTCTACACCGGGAACTTCCTCGACGGGAAGGTGGTGGGAAAGAACGGCCACGCGTACCCGCGGCGAGGCGGGTTTTGCCTCGAGACTCACCATTATCCGGATTCACCTAACAAGCCGCAGTTCCCATCCACGGTCCTACGGCCCGGCGAGACGTATCACTCGCGGACGGTGTTCACGTTCGGCGTGGCAAACTAGCATTTGGGCGGGCGACCTCGAATTTCCCAACGACCTCTAGAGAACCACGAACGCTGAGAACGCAGACGGGGCTTCGCGCCGCCGCGGAACACGCTGAACTTTCTTTGTGCGAACCGAACGTGTTGTACAGCGTTCTCAGCGCCGGCGCGCAGCGCCGCCTGTGGCTTCAGCGTCCGTGGTGCCGTTGTCCAACCGGCCCTACTGGGGAGCCTTCACGACGCTCGTGTATTCAGGTTCCACGTTCTCGAAGAACAGCCCCCGGAACTGCCCCGGTCGCATCGCAGGAACCTCGAGCTCGAACCGATGCGGCCGATCCGGCTCAAGCCGCGAGACATCCGCGTAGAACCCGACGAACGTCGACGGCACCACGCGCACCGCCGTATACGCTTTGCGCATCTCGACCGGCTGGCCGTCAATGCGCAGCCGAACGTCCCACTTGTCGTTAGGCTCCGCGAACTGCGCATAGAGGAGTAGCCGGTCCGGCACGAGCCACGTCGTCAGCGAATCCTCCGCTGTCCACGGGATTGGCCACGACCGCTTCCGCGCGGCGAGCTGGTCGAACACGCGCTTCGGAATCGCGAGCTCTCCGCGGATTGTGCCACCGGTGAACGTCGACTCGCCAACGACCGCCGCCTCGAGTCGCCGGAACTCCGCACCGTCGAAGGCGACTTTGAGTTCCACGACATCACCCTGGCGCGTAGGCGCGACATCGACACCGTTGACGCTCGCTCGAACAACACGCGCGCCATGTGGCACAGCCACGAGGAGCGTCACCGTGGTGCCAACCTCTCCGCGCACGTCACGCACGCTGAGCACGCCGTTCTCGAGCCCCACCCGGCCCGGGGCGTTGAACAGCACTGGGGCGGTCACCGGGGTCGAGGGCTGGATTTCGAGCACTCGCGCCGATCCGCCATCGATCTCGACTGACACCGCGTCGCCCGCGCGCCACGTACCCTCTCCAGCTTTTCCGATTCGTGCGCCCTCGGTCGGGTAGAGCTCGCGCAGCACGAATCGACCGGTGCCACGAAAGCCGATCGACTCGTCGAGCGTGAGGTTCGCCGTCAACCGCCGAGCGTCGGGATTGAACAGGAAGACGAAGCCACGATTCCCAACGATTGCCGACGTTCCATCGATCTTTCCGAGCGCCGGCTGGCCCAGGATCGTGCGCGTGTGGCGCAAGTACTCCTTGTTCTCGACGGTCCACTCGAGCCAACGCCGCAACCACGCGCGATCGCTCGGTGAGAAGTTGGCGCGCTCCGCGCTGTCGCGAGCGGGTATCATGTTGAGGACGTTGTTCCACCCACCCACCGCGATCGATGACAGGAGCGAGTATCGCCAGCCGAGGTAGTCCCAGTCGCGCACTCGGTAGGGAAGAATTACCACGCCACGATCCGCGGTCTTCATCGACGGCATCTCGTCCTGATCGTTGGATCGGGACGTCTGGTGCGTGATGAACCCCGGCACGATCTCGCTCGGCGCAAACTCGTAGTTGCGATACCGATAGGCTGTGTAGCGCTCGCGGTCCGCGGACACGCGGTCGAAGTGAAGGTCGGGGTACGGCGTGAAGCTCTCGGGCTGCTCGTCGTGGAATGTCGGGTGCGGGTAGCTGCCGGCGAGCCAGCCCCATGGCCCGTACAGGTGATACGCCTGTCGCCCGTCGATCACGATGTCGGGGACACGGCGGCGCAGCTCCTCCATCACGCGGCGCCAACCCGACCACTGTGCATAACGACTGCTGCCCTCGAACGTCAGGAAGGTGTGGTCGAAGGCATAGCCAGCGATGCCGGTACGACGGTGGAACGCAACCAGCTCCTCGATGAGCCAGTCCTGGAGCGCCCTGTTCGCCAGGCTCGCGCCCTGTCGTTTCGGATCACTGCGCGTGGGAACGAGCCATTCGGGATTTTGCGAGAAGGGCAGGACGGGATACACGTACGCCAGCAGGCCAACGCGCTTGCCTCGGGCGTAATCGAGCATCTCCTTCACGCTCGGCGGGACGGGGCTCGTTCGCGGGTTCCACTCGTTCTTGCGGATCTTCTGGCCGAGCCCGAGCCACAGCACGTGCTCCCAGCTCCAGTCGTCGACGCTGTCTTCGCGCCGTGAGAGCGCGGAATTCGACGGCGCATACAGGACGTATTGCGCACCTAACGCGGCCGCCTGGTCGATCAGGCGGCGATATTCAGCGCGGCCTTCGGGGGTCCCGGTGTCGATCTGGTAGTCGTTCGCGCACCAGCCGACGAACACGTTGATTGGTGTTGCAGGCCGGTAGAGCAGGAACGAGCGGACCATGTTGGTGAACGCAGTGACTTCCGCCTCGTCGAGTCCCGGCCGCTCCGGCACCGGCGGCGATTGCCACTCGGGAGTCATCGCCGCTGGTACCGCCCTGCCAGACAGTCGCACCGGCGCGATCAGCGCCCGGTCCGTCAGGAAGGGACCATACGTGGATCGCCATTCCGTGTCGGGTGCATAACGAATTGCGAGCGCGCGTCCGTCGCGCCGAGCGGCGAGAAACGGGTTCTGCACCACGACGAGCAGCGAATGCGACTGATCGAATCGGACGGCCGAGCCGTACACGCCGGTCTGGAGGTTCGTTCGTGCGCTCGGTGGCTCGTAAAAGCTCGTGGGCGAGTCGTCGAACGTCTGGCGTATGAGCTCGATCTCCCTCACGCGGAAGCTATCCGCGACGGGGACGGTCACTTCGATCTGTTTACTGAGGAATCCCCAGTCGGGGCGGAGCTCGTACCGAACTGTGACGGCCACCGGCGACGCGTAGTAGCGATAGGTCACGCGCTGGGATTCGACCTGGATCGTCAGCGGTGCGTCGGAGTCTGTCAGCGTCTCGTCGTTGACCGTGACGCTGAATCCGTCCGCTTCGAGACCATAGCGGTGGCCCCCGGACAGATCGGTGAGCGCTCGAAGTCCGCGCTTGTCGAACTCCGCGCGGATGTGCGCATTTGCCAGCGTCTGTGCAGTGGCTTCGTGTGCCACCGCGCCGAGGGCGATGCCGATCGCCCACCGATGAATCGATTGGAGGGTCATGTCCACGTAACGATGCACACGACCCGCATCTTCTGCCACGCACCCTCAGCGGCAACGAACGCCGCGGCTCACAAGAACCACGACCGCTGGAAACGCAGACGACGCTACGCGCCGGGCGCTGAGGACGCTGTCTTTGGTTCCCTCGAACAAGGCTCAGCGTCTTCCGCGGCCGCACGAAGTGCGGTCTGCGTGTTCAGCGGTCGTGGTTTCGCTTTTGGTGTGCGACTTAACCGGTCATCACTTTAGCCAAATCGGTCCTCGCCGCACGGCGCGCCGGGATGAGACTCGCGCCGATCGCCACAGCGGCAGTCACGCCAACGACAGTTCCGAACGTCAACGGGTCTGTTGGCGTAACGCCTTGAAGCATCGTCGTCATCGTGCGTGTCAACGCGAGCGCGACCCCCACTCCGACGATCAACCCGGCGCCTGCCTGACGCACGCCGCTCCCGAGGCTCAGCAACAGCAGATTCCTGGGCGTCGCGCCTAACGCAGCACGGATACCGAACTCCTGGGTGCGTGACGCGACCACCTGTGACACGATCCCGAAGATCCCGATCGCCGAAAGCACCAGTGCGAGCACGCCAAAGAGACCGAGCAGCTGCATGGCGAACCGCGGCGCCGCGATCGCCTGCTGCACGACCTCGTTCATCGACCGCACCTCGGAGATCGGCAGCCTCGGATCGAGCCCCTTGATGACGGCGCGCACCGGGTTGATCAACTGCTCCGGCCTCCCGGTACCGCGAACCACGAGCGTCATGTTCCGGCTCGTGTTGCCCGGGCTCGTCGCGAACTGAGGCTGCGGGGCGTAGAACTGGGCTTTCACCTCGCGCGTGAGCCCGTTGTGCTTCACGTTGTCCACGATGCCCACGATCGTGTACGGTGGATCCTTCGCATCCTGTCCACCGATTCTCACGTGGGCACCTAACGCCTGCCGGCCCTGCAGGTACAGCTCCACGAATCGCCGGTTGATGATCATCGCCGGCGGCGCGGTCATGACGTCGCGGTCGTCGAAGAATCGGCCCTCCACGAGGCGCAGCCCCATCGCCTCGAAGTAGCCAGGCGTCACGATCTGCCAGTCAGCGGGCGTGCCTTGGTTAGGCGGCGGCGTATAACCATCCACCTGGAGGCCCCAGTCGCCCATCTCGGTCGCGAGCGGCAGGATGCGCACGAGCCCCACCGCTTTCACGCCGGGCAATGCCGCCACCCGCCGACGCAGCTCGTCGTGGAATGCCGCGACGCGAATGGAGTCGGGGTACCACGCGGCGGGCGTCGACAGCCGCATCGTGAGGACGCCATCCGCCCGAATGCCGGCATCGATCGCGAACAGATTGACGACGCTGCGGATCATGAGCCCCGCGCCCACGACGAGCACTACGGCCAGCGCCACTTCCGCGGCCACGAGCGTTTGACGCCAGCGGAGCCGGCTGTGGCCCGCGGTCGCCGTACGACCGCCATCGCGCAGCTCCGTCTGCGGCGCCACCGAAGTCGCCTGCATGGCGGGCAGAAGTCCGGCGATCAACGCGGCCAGGACGGCAGCTCCTAACGCGAATCCGAGCACCCAGGGATCCAGCCGAGCCTCGGCCACCCGAGGCAGAGCTGCCGGGGCGTTGTGTCGGACGAGCCACACGCCGATCGCGGCCAGCACCACGCCTAACGCTCCACCCAACCCGGCGAGAACCACCGTTTCTGTGAGCATCTGACGCGACAGCCGCTGTCCACCGGCACCGAGCGCGACCCGCAGCGCCATTTCGCGGCGTCGCTGTTCGCCACGAACGAGCAGCAGCCCCGCGACGTTGGCGCACGCGATGAGCAAGACGAACCCGACGGCCGCGAACACGACGAGCAGCACCGGCTTGAGCCGACCCGTCACCTGATCCTCGACGCCAACGGCGAATGCCCGGAACTGCTGCGCCTCGGGATACACGCCTTCCTTACGAAGCTGCGCGACGCGATCGGCGAGCTGCTTGTTGGCTTGCGCCACCGTTGCCCCGGCCCGCAATCGTGCGAGTCCGTAATAGCCATGGTTCCCGCCACCGGTTTGGAACTTCGGTCCGGGTATGGCGCCGTCGGACACGGCGTCGGCGCCTAACGGCAACCAGATCAGCGTCGGACCGCTCGCGCCGAAGTCGAGCGGGAGCTTGAACCCGGCGGGCATGACGCCAACCACGAGTGCCGCCTGGCCGTTCACCTGGATGGACTTCCCCACGACAGATGGGTCGGCACCGTAACGGCGCTGCCACACCTCATGGCTGAGGATCACCACCCTCGGGCCGTTCTGAATGTCTTCCGCGGCGGTGAAGCCGCGCCCTAACGAGGGTTGCACGCCGAGGATAGGCAGGATGTCCCGGTCGAGGTATCCGGCGCGGAGGCGCTCCGACTCCCCGTTCTCCGTGAGATTGATGGCACCGTCGCTGAAGATCCCGACATTGGCGAACGCCGGAATTTCGGACTTCCATCCCTCGTACTCGTCGTAGGAGAGCCACGTCTGGTCGAATCCCTTCCAGGAGCTCCAGAGGACGGCAATCCCCTCCGGACGACTGTACGGCAGTGGGGTGAGCAGCACCGCCTTGACGACGCCGAACAATGTCGTGCTCGCGCCAATGCCAAGCGCGAGGGTGAGTGCGGCGACGACGGTAAAGCCGGGGCGGCGACGCAAGGTACGAAGCCCGAAGCGCGCGTCCTGGGCGACGTCTTCTATGAACGACGTTCCGCGCTCGTCGCGTACGGAATCCTTGTGGCGCTCGACGCCACCGAATGCGCGTTGCGCCGCGTAGCGCGCTTCCTCTTCAGATAGTCCGTTTTCCTTCACGAGTCGCCGAGCCTCCATTTCGAGGTGGAACCGTATCTCTTCGTCCATCTGTCGCTCTTCGCGTCCGCGTCGCGCGAGCGCGTTGAACGCCGTGGTGATCGCATGGTACCAGGCCACGAGCCTATGCCCCCTGGGGCGCGAATCGGAGCACCCGATTCACCGCGCGGGACGCGTGGTCCCACTCGGCCATCTGGGCTTCGAGCTGACGCCGGCCGTCGCGCGTGATCTCGTAGTAGCGTGCTCGCCGGTTGTTCTCACTGTCGGCGTAGTAGGCGCGGATCCATCCGCGCCGCAGCATCCGTTGGAGTGCCGGGTAGAGCGAGCCCTGGTTGACGTCGAAGACGTCGCCCGAGATCTGTCGGAGTCGGATGGAGATGCCCCAACCGTGCATCGGTTGCAGCGTGAGGGCCTTGAGCGTGAGCATCTCCAGCGTGCCCTGGAGGATCTCGGCCCGGGATGGGGTGGCGGCGTCGGTCATGCTCCTTTAGACCGGCTAGAGGTCGAAATGGTTTGCAAGTAGCCGGGGACCGGGGACGGGCGACGGGCGACGGCTGAGCAGGCGGCAGGCGACAGGCGACAGGTGACAGCGAAGAGCGCGTGTCATCCCGAGCCCTGTTGTCATCCCGAGCGAAGCGAGGGATCGCCGTCGTCCCGAAAGAGGGCCTCGGTTCCCCGTTCCCGGTTCCCGGTTCCCCGTTCCCGGTTCCCCGTTCCCGGTTCCCAGTTCCCAGTTCCCGCCCACGAGGCATCTTCCCTGGGCCATGACCTCGACCATAGGCCTCGGCTGCATGCGCCTCTCCACGGCAGCCGACCGCGACGACGCGCGGTCGATCGCGGTCATTCACGCCGCGCTCGACGCCGGCGCGACGCTGCTCGACACGTCGAACGCCTACTGCCGCGACGACTCCGAAACCGGCCACAACGAGCGCCTCATCGCCGAGGCGCTGCGGACCTGGGGCGGTGATCGATCGAGAGTCGAAGTCGCGACGAAGGGTGGTCTCCTCCGACCCGGCGGAAAGTGGGTCGCCGATGCGAAGGCCAAATCACTTCGGGCGGCGTGTGAGGCGAGCCGTCGCGCGCTCGACGTCGACGCCATCGACCTCTATCACCTCCACGCCGTCGATCCGAAAACGCCGTTCGAAACCAGTGTGCGAGCGCTGGCATCGCTGCAGAGGGATGGTCTAATCCGGCGCATCGGCCTGTGTAACGTGACCGTGGGACAGATCGCGGCGGCGCGGGCGATCGCGGAGATATCGTCGGTGCAGGTGAGCCTGTCGCCACTCGATGACGAGAACCTCAGGAACGGCGTGGCCGAGTACTGTCGGGACCACGGGATTCGACTCATCGCGTATCGGCCGCTGGGCGGCGAGCGAGTGAGTCGCCTGGCGAAGGATGCCGGGCTCGTGCAAGTCGCCGCGCGCCACGGGCTCACGCCGGCCGAGGTCGCGCTCGGGTGGCTCATGGACCTGAGTCCGGTTGTCACGCCAATTCCTGGTGCGACACACGTGGAGACCGCACGGTCGATCGCTCGGGTACTACGCGTTAGGCTGACCGATGAGGACCGCCGCGAGCTCGACCACCGCTACGCTGGCCGATTGCTTCGCACGCCTCGCTCGGAGCGACGTCCTTCCGACGTAAGCGACGGCGAGGTCGTCCTCGTGATGGGAATGCCCGGTGCGGGGAAGAGCACAATCGCGCGCGAGCTGGAGACCGCGGGCTACGAGCGGCTGAATCGTGACACGCGAGGCGGATCACTCGCGGATCTGGTCGCCGAGCTGGACGCTGGTCTCGCAGCGGGCAAGCGGCGCTGGGTTCTGGACAACACCTACCCGTCGCGCCGGTCGCGCAACGAGGTGATCGAATGTGCATGGCGGTTCGGAGTGCCAGTTCGATGCGTCTGGGCTTCGACCGATATCGGTGACGCGCAGATCAACGCGATCGCTCGAATGATCGAAGTGCACGGATCCTTGCCGAGTCCCGAGGAGATTCGCGAGCGTGGGCGGACCGACACGCGGTACCTCGGTCCGGACGCGCTGTTCCGCTACGAGCGCAGCCTGGAGCCGCCAGTGCCTGACGAGGGCTTCACCGCGGTGGAGGAACGCCAGTTCGTCCGGCATGGTCTGCCTAACGCTACAAATCGAGCGGTCATTCTCGACTATGATGACCTGACGCTGGAACGGCGCGAGACGCTCGCACGCTATGCAGCGGATGGTTGGCTCCTGTTCGCCCATGCGTGGCGGCCGCAGTTGGCACGTGGGTCGATGACGCGTGAGGACGTCGAGGCCGAGTTCGCGAAAACCCGTGCGAATCTGGGCCTCGACATCACCTTCGCGTGCTGCCCGCACGACGCCGGCCCGCCGGTCTGCTGGTGTCGCAAGCCGCTGCCCGGGTCGGTCCTCGAGTTCGCGATCGAGCGGAGCGTGGCCCTCGATCGTAGTGTCGTAATCGGACGCTCAGCGTCCGATCGAACCATGGCGCAGCGGCTAGGTGTTTCGTTCCGCGACGTCCAGGAAATTGGGCTCTGAGCCGAAATTCACTCGACGGTGAGAGTAAACGTGTTCGAGGCAATCATCGGGATACGACCGCCAACGCCGTCGTACTGCAGGCCAGCAGTGAATCGATAGGTACCGGAGATGGTCTGCCTACCCCACACCGGGCCCGCAGGCCCGGCGACGGCAGCGTCGACACGGACGGCGACCTCCCGCGTTTCGCCTGCAGGAATCTCTAGTCCGCTCGGGGATGCGAGCGCACAGACGGGCGACCACACGGTCTCCCAGGCGGCACCGTTTGGCGCTTCTACCGTCGTGGCGCAATCCACCCATGTGATGGACGCACGTCCCGCGTTATCGACCGAAATGGGGGCAGTAAACTGTAACCGCGTCACCGACCCCGCGGGCACCAACGCTCCGAGGAGCGTGTCGGTCTGAACCAGTACCGTCGCGACCGGGATTCTGGGCGACGTCGGATTGGAGCAGCTGACGGTAGCGACACCAATGGCGGCGAGGCACAACGTTCGACGAACGAGGAGCATGGGCGACCTCCGATAGTGATGGGACTACGATGGAGTCCCGCACACGCGGGTGCAACTAAGGGCAAGACCGGAGAACGTGCGCCGACCTAACGCCTCCCCAGTCGCCTCGTTGGGTCGCCACCCACGCAACTCTTGCCGGGGGCGGCGCGTCGTTTCTTCCACGAACGCGTCGATGCGCTGTCGGCCCTACGTCACTCCGACCCCGAGCACAATGCGCCGAGGCTATGGGTCTCGCGCAGTATACGTTAGGCGTGACCGGCTGCCATCGTGGAGTCCGTCGCCGTCGCCCCGTCGCCCGTCGCCCCGTCGCCCTTCGCCCGTCGCCTGCCGCCGGAAATGGGGTGAGAGTCAAAGGGCCGGCGCGTCACGCGCCGGCCCTTTGACTCTCACCCCATTTCCCCCTACTGCCTTCGAATCGCCACCGCCGGATCGATCCGCGCCGCCCGCAGCGCCGGAAGCCAGCACGCCGCGATTCCCACCGCGACCATGAGCACCGCCACGCCGACGAGCGTCGCCGGATCGTTAGGCGCCACGCCGAACAGCAGTCCACGAATCAGCCGCGTCCCGATCAGCGCGCCCGCTACTCCGAGGAACAGCCCGTACCCCAGGAGCGTTCCCCCTTCGCCCAGGATCATCCGCTGAACCCGCGCGCTGTCGGCGCCGAGGCTCATGCGGATCCCGATCTCGTTCGTCCGCGCGCTCACCGAGAACGCGAGCACGCCGGCAATCCCGACCGCCGCAATGATCACCGCCAGCACGCCGAACGACGACACCAGAATCGCGTTCAACCGCCGCGGCGCCACGCTCTGACTCTTGAACTGCTCGATCGTTTGGACGTTCTCGATCGGATCGTTCGGAACGATCTGCCGGACGATCCGCGTCGCGGCCGACGCGAGCGCCGCCGGATCGCGCTGCGCACGGATCACCAGTCCGCCGCCGAACATCGCCTCCTGCTTCATCGGCTGGAACATCGCGCCCCGAGGCGCCGCATCGAGCCCGCCATCCTTCGTGTCGCCAACGACGCCGACGACCGTGCGCCACTCGTCGCTCAGTCCGATGAACTTCAGGACCTCGCCCGTCCAGGCAACCTTCTGACCGATCGGGTCGCGATCCCCGAACAGCCTGTCGGCCAGCGACTTGTTGAGAATCACCACCTTGGCCGATGTCTTCCCATCGGTCTCGGCGAACTCCCGCCCCTTGAGCAGTGGAATTCCCGACGCGCGGAAGTACCCCGGGCTCACCGTTCGGTAGTCGGCACGCGGAATCGCCTCGCCGCTCGCGAGCGGCCGTCCGTCCGCTTTCACATCGAGCACGGCTAAGGCCGTGCGCAGCGGCATTGTCGATCCGATGCCGACCTCGCTCACACCCGGGATCGCCGACACCTCGAGCTGCATGCGCTCGAACAGCGCCTTCGAATCCTCGTCCTTCTTCGCCTCGAAGTCGAACGGCACTTCCATCGTGAGGATGTTCTCGGTGTTGAGCCCCGTCTTTACCTCGGACAGCTGCAGCATCGTTCGCGTCAGCAAGCCAGCGCCGGTGAGCAGGATTACCGACACGGCGATCTGCGCTACGACCAGGCTGCGCTGCAGACGCTGCCGCCGGACGCCTCCGCTCATCCGGTTGACGCCCGCCGCGACCCACGCCGCGAGCGAGCCCTCCTTGGCGAGCTTGGGGGCATAGGAAAGAATCACCGCCACAACGAGCGAGAGCAGCAGCGTGAAGCCGAGCACCATGCCGTCGAGTCGGATCTCGTTCGCCCGTGGCGAATAGCGCGCCGCGAGCGAGATGAGGAGCTGGACGCCGGCGACCGCGATGATCAACCCCAGGACCGCGCCGGCGAGCGAGAGCACGAGATTCTCGGCGAGCAACAGCTGGCGGAGCCGACGCGTGCCGGCGCCTAACGCCGCACGCACCACCAGCTCGTGCTCGCGGCGCACCGATCGCATGAGGGTCAGGTTCGCCACGTTCGCGGCCGAGATGATCATCACGAACGCCGCCGCGGCCATGAGCAGCCAGAGCGTCACCTTTGCGTTCTCGCCGAGGACTTCGTGGAACGGGATCACCGAGATCTTGTACTCGGAGCCTGGATCGTAGTCCTGCGGAAATGCCTTCGCGACGCGCGCGTTGATCGTCCCGGCCTCCGCCCTCGCCTGATCGACGGTCGCGCCTGGCGCGAGGCGCGCGATCATCTCCGTCATGCGATGACTCCGTCCCTGAATCATGAGCGCGCTCGTGTGATGCTCGCTCATGATCATGTTCAGGAGACCGTCCATGGGCTTAGGGAAGTACGGTGCTGGCTGCACGACGCCGACGATCTCGACCGACTTGCCGCCGAGGACGACGTGCTTGCCGATGATGCTCCGGTCGCCACCGAAGCGCTTCATCCAATACTCGGTCGTTAGCACCATGACCGGCGGGACGTTCAGGCCATCGTCGCCTTCGTTGAGCAGGCGGCCGGCGATGGCCGACAGCCCCATGACCTTGAAGTAGTTGCCGGTCACGAGACCGACGTTCATGCGGACCGCGTCCTGCTTCCCCTGCAGGGTGTAGATCATCTCCGAGTACTCGGCGACCGCGGCGAGGCTTTTGGCGCTTTCGCGGAAGTCGTTGATCTCCGGAACGGAGAAGGCCACGTTCTCGCCGCCGGGACCCTTTATGGAATGACGAAGATAGACCAGCCGGTCTCCGTCCTTGTGGGGCAGGGGCCGAAGCAGCACGCCCCGGACGACGCTGAAGATCGCGGTGTTCGCTCCTATGCCGAGCCCGAGCGTGAGGATAACGGTCAGCGCGAAGCCGGGGGCTCGCAGCAGCGTTCGGGCGGCGTAGCGGAGGTCAGTGAGCAGCATGGGTAGTCTCGGTCGGGTGTGGGGCTACCTGACGGGTTCTACTCTACGTCGAACCAAACAGCCGAAAATCGACAACGAGCAGTCCGGCCCCCCAAATACCGTTCAACCTGGTTGCCGACTCCTTTAGCGAGCCGGTTGAGACGGACCCCGAAGATCCGCCGTTTTGCTCAGATTCACAAGCCTCACGGGGTATGGTGATTGCCCAGCGGACCCGATAGTCGAGTCACGCAGGAGGGGCAGATGATCACAGCCGGACGGCCGTAGGGCACTTGGACGGCGCCAACTGGGCCGGAGCTCGGGCGCGCGTTCAACCGACACATCGCTACGCCTGGCGCGGTCGGTCGCTTCTCGTCACGAACGAGCGCCTCGAGTGCGGGGAGGCTGACGATCTCACGGGCTACTTCTTCGCGGAGACGAGACACCTCCGCACCCTGCGTCTACGCGTCAACGATTCCGCGCCGTGGCTTTGCGCCGAAGGTGACCACCGGCAGGCCGAGCTCGCGGCCGTGTACATCTACCCCGAGCTCACGCATTTCGAAGGCGGCGGCACCGACATGGCCGACGATTGGGTCTGGCGCGACCAGTCCGGCGTGACGCAGCGGAGCATCGACATTCGCATCCGGCTGCAGGTGACCCCGCGCGATCTGGTGGTGGTGCTCACGATCGCCAATCGTTCCCTCCAACACGTTAGGCTCCACGTGCGCTGGGAGCTGAGCGCGGACTTCGCGGACATCCAGGAAGCACTCTCGGCGCGCCGCCAGCAGACGGCGCCGGTGGAGTCTCGCTGTGAGGGGGACGAGCTGGTGTTCCGTTACGCGCACCCGGAGCTTTCGCTCGCCACGAGCGTCCGGAGCGTTGGAGGGCGGTGGGAAGGGTTGCCTGGCGGATTTGCGACGCGGTTGGAGCTGGATCCAGCGCAGCAGCACGAGAGCCGCCTGGTAGTGACACCGCACGATGGATCGGGCGGCGAGCATGACGGCGAGCGTCGCATGGCTCGCGTTGAACGTTGGAGATCGCGCCTGACGACGTTCGAGACGCCGCACAATACGGCGGTCGCGGAGACCGTCTCACAGGCGGCCGATGATCTCGGGTCTTTCGCTCTGCTGGAGGGACCCGAGGACGAGTGGCTTGCGCCGCAGGCGGGAATCCCGCTCTACCCCGCGCTGTTCGGTCGGGACGCCATCACGGTGGGCTGGCAGGCCGCGATGCTGGACCGTGGCGAGCTCCTGGACGCGTCTCTCACCCGCCTTGGCCGCCTGCAGGGCAGTCACGATGATCCAGAGCGCGATGAGGAGCCCGGCCGCATCGTGCAACAGGTGCGCACCGGGCCCCTGTCACGCCTGGGCCATCTCCCGTTCGATCGTTACTACGGTGACTTCGCGAGTCCGCTCGCGTTCGTGATCGGGCTCGCGCACCACTTCGCGTGGAGTGGTGATCGCGAGTTTCTCCAGCGTCATTGGGACACCGCGCGGCGCATTCTCGATTGGGCGCGTGAACGCGGCGACTGCGACGGAGACGGCTATCTCGAGTATCAGACGAAATCGCCCAAGGGCGCGAAGAATCAAGGGTGGAAGGACAGCGGCAACGCGATTCTGTACGAAGACGGAACGCCGGTGCCGGCCCCACTCGCCACGTGCGAGCTGCAAGGTTACTGGTTCGCCGCACAACAGTTGGCGGCGGTCCTCAGCTGGGTACTCGGCACGCACGACGAGGCGAAAGCCCTGTGGCACGCGGCGTCGGAGCTCAAGGCACGCTTCAACCGCGACTGGTGGATGGAAGACGAGCAGTGTGTCGCGCTCGCGCTCGATCCCGACAAGCGCCTCGCGCGAAGCGTGACATCGAACGCCGGACACTGTCTCGCGGCGGGAATCGTGGCCGACGAGCACGTTCCGAAGCTCGTTGGGCGCCTCCTTGCGCCGGACATGTTCAGCGGATGGGGCGTCCGAACGCTCTCGACCACGCACGTTGCGTACAACCCCCTGTCGTACCATCTCGGGACGGTGTGGGCGGTCGAGAACGCGACGATCGTTTTCGGGCTGCGGCGATTCGGTTTCGACACACGCGCGCTCCACCTCGCCGAGGGGATGGTGAGCCTAACGCGGCTGTACGAGCGCGGGCGCGTGCCGGAGTGCGTTGGCGGGTATTCGCGGGCAGAGTTTCCACACCCTGGCGCCTACCCGCGGGCAAATCCGATTCAAGCGTGGAACCAGAGTGGCCTAGTGCTGGTGATGCAGAGTCTTCTCGGCCTGCAGCCGGTCGCGATGCTCCACACGCTCTTCGTGGACCCCGCGCTCCCGCCGTGGCTGCCCGAGGTAACGGTGCGACGGTTGCGGCTCGGTGACGCGACGGCGACGCTCCGCTTCTGGCGCGACGACTCGGGCGACTCGCACGCCGACGTCGTCGAGAAGCGGGGGAAGTTCCATCTGGTGCGGCAACCGCCGCCCGAGTCGTTGCACGCGGGCATGCGTGATCGCCTCGGTGCGCTGATAGAGACAGTGCGTAACTGAGGGAGACGGGAGAAGAAGGGAACCGGGAACCGGGAACAGTGACTCCTCGTGGAGCCTCTGTTCCCGGTTCCCCGATCCCGGTTCCCGGCCTTTACCGTCCGAACACCATCTCCGTCCTGACGTACACGAATCGCCCGTTGTAGCCGAACGGCGACGCGCCGGCCCACGGAAAGATCCCATAGCCGTTGTCGAGTGAGTTCTTGTCCGGGAACGTATTGAACAGGTTCCGCGCGCCGAGCGCCCACCGCATGGCGCCGAAGCGGTACCCGCCCTCGAGGTCGAAGAGCGTCTTGCCGCCGAACTGCTGCTCGCACTCGTCGCACAGGCCCGGGGCCGACCAGAACTTGCCGTAGTAGGAGCCCCGCGCGAGGAGATCCGCCTGACCGCGCGAGAGGTTTGCCGTGAGCGTCCCGCGCCAGTCGGGCCGCTCCTTCTCGATCACGAGCGTTGTGAACTTGTCCACCAGCTCCGCACCCGTCCCCTCGAGTGCCGGAGGCAGTGGGCGCTCGTCGGAGATCTCGTTCTTCGTGAAGTTCGCTCCGGCCGTCAGCAGGAGAGAACTGAACGAACCGAGCGTCGTCCGGTAGTTCGCCGTGAGGTCGACGCCCTTCGTGCGCGTGTCGATGATGTTCGTGAAGTACTGGGCCGACGTGATCGGAAGCCCTTTCGCCTCGAGAATCTTCTCGACACTGTCGCCGCCGATGTTGCCCGTGAGCAGAATGCGGTCGTGGAGGTCGATGAGGTAGCCGTCGACCGTCATGTTGAACTGGTCGGTCGGGCTCCAGGCGAAGCCCGCGCTGTAGTTGAGCGACGTCTCGGGCTTGAGCGGTTTCGCGCCTAACGTCTGCGCGATTTCGCTGTTGACCGGGAAGATGCCGACCTCGAATGGCGCCTGCTTTCCGGTTACCGGATCGAGCCGGAAGTTCGTGATGCGGCTGCCGTAGAAGTTCTGCGCCAACGAGGGGGCGCGGAACCCGGTGCTGAACGCGGCCCGGAGCACGAACTGCGTCGCCGCCTGGAATCGCGCCGCGAGCTTCCAGCTCAGGTTGGACCCAAAATCGGTGTAGTCCTCGAACCGGGCCGCGGCATTCACGAGCAGCTTCTTCGTGAGGTCCGTCTCGAGGTCCACGTACGCGCCCGTGTTGCCGCGGGACTCGTCGGCCGCGGTCGTGGGCAGGAAGCCGCTGAATACCTGGGAGCCCGGCGGCGCCGGCTCGTCGTATTGGTTCAGGTGGCCGCCCTGGATCCACGACCCCTTCTCGCCGGGCACGAGCTCGAACGTCTCCTGCCGGTACGTCGCGCCGAACGCAACGTTGAGTGCGTTAGGCAGCCCGATTTCGACCGGCCTCGACATGCTGGCGGAGAGCCCGAGCTCGCCTGCTCGCAGGCCACCGGCGTAGAAATGCGTGCTGTTCGGGATACCCGGGTCGTCGGCATTTCCCAGGATGCCATCGAGCCCAGGCGCGCATGGCGTATCGAGGCACGGGCCTAACGACGCGTTGAGCGTGTGCCGGAGCTGATAGTCGAACAGGTTGTGGCCGTACGACGCGGATACGTCGTAATTCCACTTGGCCGCGATCCCGCGAATGCCGGTCGCTGCAGACCAGTCCACCACCGTCGGCCGGAATTCCGGCAGGAAGCCCTGCGGATAGATCTGCGGCCAGTTCCGCTCGGAGAGCCCCTGCCGATAGAAGCCATTCCCGGTGCCGATCCGGTGCGTGTAGCCGCCGAACCCGTAGAGCTCCATCGTCCCGGCGGCGTTGAGCGGCAGGCGCAGGTTCGCGAACGAAAGCGCATCGTTCGCCACGCCGTCGCCCGCGTGATGGTTCGGCTGAGCCACGGGGTTGTTCTTCTGGATGATCTTGCCGTTTGCGTCGACCTCGTCGGCGTCGCCTTCGGTAATCTGGTCCGCCGCCTCCGGCCACGCGCGGTTCGTCGGCCGCCGATCCCGATACTCGGCGAACAGCCCTAACGAGCCGCGGCCCAACTTGAACCCCCAGCCGCCGTTCACGTTGAACGTGTTGCCGTCGTCGGGGTAGTCGGGCAGCACGTAGCGGCCGAAGTCGGCGTTCACGAACGGAGCGATCCGGCCGTCCTTGATCACGAGGTTGAGCACGCCCGCGATCGCCTCGGAGCCGTATTGCGCCGACGCCCCGTCGCGCAGCACCTCCATGCGCTCGATCGCGCTGGCGGGCATCGCGTTGAGGTCCACGCCCGTCGCCCCGGCCGGCTCGCCGAACGCGAACGTGTGCACGAGCGAGCTTCGATGGCGGCGCACGCCGTTCACGAGCACGAGCGTGTGATCCGGCGAGAGCCCGCGCATGGTGAACGGACGCACGATGTCGTCGGCGTCAGTGACGCTCTGACGCGGAAAGTTCACCGACGGCGAGACGTTCTGCAGAATCGCCGACAGCTCCGACGTCCCCTGCTGCGTGATGACTTCCGCCGGAATGATGTCGACGGGAACCGCGATCTCGTCCGCCGCCTTGTGCGACGCGCGAGTCCCCACGATGACGTCGACCGACGCGAGCTGCACGGCCGACCGCAGGAGCGTGATGTTCAGCGTGACGGTCTCATTCGCCTTGACGGTGACCTCGACCGTCTTCGGCGCGAAGCCGATGATCTGCGCGCGGACGGTTCTCACGCCGGTAGGGACGCCCGGGAGGGTGAAGTTCCCTAACGAGGTGGATTGTGTCCGAACGGCCGTCCGGTCAACACCAATGAGAGCGCTCGAGATCGGCGCGCCCGTTGAGTCGACGATCTTGCCGCGAATGGTGCCGACCTGTGCATGCACTGCGGTGCTGCTCAGTGCGAGGGTCAGCAGGAATGGTGCGATACGCGCTGCGAACAGACTCCGTCGCATACGACCTCCGCGAAGGTTGCGGGTGCCTTCTCGCTCGATGGGGAGAACTTCAACCCCGACGGCGGAGGTCGTCAACCACCCCGGGTCGACCCGACGACCGGATCTGGTAGAGCGACCGATTCCAATACCGATGACCGAGAACCAATGACCCACCACACATTACCGATAACTCATGAAGACTTTCTCGTGATGTCATGGCGAGTCATGAGTTCTGGGTCATGGGTCTTTGGTTTTCGGTCATCGGTTTTTCTAGGGCTGTGCTCGTTCACTCTCCTCGTGCCAGGCTCCGGCCCACCGCCCGCCCCGAGAACAGACACCCGCCGAGGAACGTGCCCTCGAGCGCGCGGTACCCGTGCATTCCGCCCCCACCGAACCCCGACACCTCCCCCGCCGCGTAGAGGCCCGCGACCGGTTGGCCGTTCTGCGCCAGCACGCGCCCGGCGAGATCGGTCTCGATGCCGCCCAGCGTCTTCCTGGTGAGCACGCGCAGCCTGACCGCAATGAGCGGCCCGGCGTCCGGGTCGAGAATGCAATGCGGCTTCGCGGTTCGAATGAGCCGGTCGCCGACGTAGCGTCGCGCGCGCCGCAGCGCGGCGAGCTGCGCGTCGCCGGGGTGTTCGTTCGACACCTCGCGGTCGCGCGCCTCGATCACCTGCCGCACGCGAGCCACGTCCAGCAAGGGTTCGCCAATGAGCTCGTTCATGCGCCGAACGAGGGTTTCGAGCCTCGGCTCGACGATGAAGTCCACGCCATCCCGCTTGAACGCCTCCACCGGCGCCGGCGCCTTTCCCCCGCGCGCTCGGCCCAGCACCTGGCGCCAGCTGCGACTCGTTAGGTCCGGGTTCTGCTCCGACCCGGACAGCGCGAACTCCTTGGCGATGATACGCTGGGTAAGCACGAACCACGAATGGTCGTAGCCGGTTTGCCTCAGGTGGGCGAGTGTGCCGAGCGTGTCGAAGCCGGGGAAGAGCGGGACGGGGAGGCGATTCCCGACGGCGTCGAGCCAGATGGACGACGGGCCTGGAAGAATGCGAATCCCGTGATTACCCCAGATCGGATTCCAGTTGTCGATGCCCTCCACGTAGTGCCACATCCGGTCACCGTTGATGAGCCGCGCGCCCGCTCGCTCCGAGATCGCGAGCATGCGGCCGTCGACGTGCTCCGGAACGCCCGAGAGCATCTGTCCGGGTGGGGTGCCGAGGCGAGCCGGCCAGGTGCGTCGCACGAGGTCGTGATTGCCACCGATGCCGCCAGACGTGACGACGACTGCATCCGCGCTGACCGAGAACTCGCCGACGACGTTGCGCGAGCTCGCCTGCCCACGCTCGGTCGCGCTGGGCTCGAGGACGTCACCGCGCACGCCGTCGACCACACCGCCAGTGAGCGTGAGCTCGTTCACGCGATGGCGAAAGCGGAACGTGACCAGGCCGCGCGCTTCCGCCGATCTGACGCGGCGTACGAACGGCTCGAGTACACCGGGTCCCGTCCCCCACGCGATGTGAAAGCGCGGTACCGAGTTCTGCCCTCGCTCGGCCCAGCCGACGATTGGGAAGATTCGAATGCCCTGCGCACGGAGCCAGGGGCGCTTCTCGCCGGCCGCCCACGCGACGTACGCTTCCGCCCAGCGTCGCGGCCAGAGATCCTCGTCGCGGTCGAAGCCGGCGGAGCCCATCCAGTCCTGCAGCGCGCGGTCGTACGAGTCCCGGATGCCGAGCCGGCGCTGCTCCGGGGAGTTCACGAGAAAGAGCCCGCCGAGCGACCAGAACGCCTGGCCGCCTAACGACTGCTCCGGTTCCTGTTCGACGACCATCACTCGCCGGCCGCCATCGGCGATCTCCGCCGCGGCGACGAGCCCGGCCAACCCAGCTCCGACGACGATGACGTCGGCGTCAGCCATCGCCGCGGCGAGGGTGCATGCGATACGTGAACATGACGCTGAGCTCTTCGTGCGGAATGGCACCCGCCGCACGGTACATCCGTTTTGCGGACTCGTTGTGGGGGCTGGTCAGGACCCACGCTTCGTCGCACCCGATGGATTCTCCATGGGCGACGAGCGTCGCGACGAGCTGCCTGCCTATCCCCAGGTTGTGGTGCCTCGCCGCGACGGCAACCTCGTTGATCCAGAGCTCGGGTGCCTTGTCGGGGTGCACGTAGTGCACGCCGGACGCCATGCCGACGACGAGGTCGCCGTCGAGCGCGACGGCGAGATGATGGCGGGGGTCCGCGAAGAACTCCGCACACCATCGGGGGTGGATCGCGTGGTCGAAGACGTCGTCGGCGACGTTGTCGAGGACAGCCGCTTCATCGTGGCCGAGGATCCGAATGTGGACCGGCATCGTGAGAGTGACGGGAGGAGTGGGGACGGCGGACGGGCGACGGTTAAAGAGCGGGAACCTTCGGGATGCCTCTCGCCGCGAGATGTGCATCCCGAGGGTTCGCGCTTTCTAGCCGTCGCCCGTCGCCCGTCCGCCGTCCCCGGCAGTTCATTTCAGCCGCCTGAGCTCAACCTCCGACATGATGAACCCAAACCCAGGCCAACCGCCCGACTTCACCGAGCGCTCGAAATACGTTTTCGCGCGTGCCGTGTCGCCACGCACCAGATACCAGTTCCCGAGTCCATACGCGAGCGTCGCCGCCTGAACATCCGCCGTGTCGCCGGGCGTGATCACCGCGTCGGGCCCGATCTCGCCGCGATAGAGCTTGAGTCGCCGGGCGTACGCGTTGTCCACCGGCAGCGAGTCGGGGCGACGCGCGAGCATCGCTTCCGCGTCGGCCTTGCGGCCCGCGCGCATGAGCGACATCCAGAGCCAGTCCGTCGATCCGGCCAGCTCACCCGCGTCGGGCGCGCGCGGTTGCGCCCGCGCGAACAACTGGGCCGCACCGGCGAAATCGCCGCGAGCGAAGCGCACGATTCCCAGATGGTACAGGATCCCGTAGTTCGTGCTGTCGAGCCTCAACCCTCTCGTGAGGTCGCCCTGGGCCTTATCGAGCTCACGCACCGACAGGTAGCGATGCCCGCGCCATCGGTAGAGCATGGCATTGTTAGGCTCGATGGCCATGGCCTTCGTGAAGGTCTCGATCGCCTCGCGAAACTGGCGCGCGCCGGACTGCGCGACGCCAAGCGCGATGAAGCGCTCCACATTCGTGGGATCCGCCGATAGCGCCGCCTGGGCGCGAGCAATGGGCCCGGTGTCGGATTGGGAGCGGTACTCGACGCCGGCCGGTGAGCGGTATTGCACCGATTGCGCCGAGGCTGCGGTGGATGCGACGGCGATGGCGATGAATGCAGAGCCGAGCCGGAGACCTCGGGACAATTTTCCTCCTGCGTCAAAACGCTTCAAACGGGGTCAGACTCCGACCGAATCGAATGACCGCATGTATGCGCTCATTCGGTTCGGTCGGAGTCTGACCCCATACGGAGCAAAAGGACCCACCTAACGCGAATCGCTGGACGGCGGGTGCGGGCGCTCATGCGGGATCGTCGGGCGAGTGACGGCACGCGCACACCACACCACGAACACGCCGATCAGCCCCGCGCCGACGCCGCCGGAGATCGCCGCGCCGATCGTTGCATCCTCCCCCGCGTACGCCAGCGCAGCGGTCGCCGCGACGTAGGTCACCACGACCGCCCACCCGATCGACAGCGGTACGGACCACGGATGGCGCACGAAGAGCGCGACGGCGGCCGACAGCCCGAAGATACCATAGATGAACACTCCGGCGGTCACCGACTTCTGCAGCGGCGTGCGTGCGTCCGAGAACTCACTCAGGCCGTCGTAGAAACCCACCAGCCCTGTGTTCAACAGCAACAGTATCGCGACGATCCATGCTGCCTTCCGCCCCATCCCACCTCCACGGGTATCGGGCACCTGTGCAGCAGTGCCTGACGCTAGACCGCCGACCGATATTGTTCCGCGCAGGCGCGCGCGCGGTCGAGCAGCAGCTCGCGCTCACGCGCGTTCCGTGTGAGCGATGCCGCGCGCTCCAGCTCGACCCGCGCTTCGTCGAATCGGCCCAGCTTTCTCAGGAAATCTCCGCGCACGCTTGGCAATAGATGATAGTGCGCGAGCGACGGCTCGGATATCAGCGTATCGACGAGCTTGAGGCCTTCCGCAGGCCCGTACGCCATCGAGATCGCGACCGCGCGATTGAGCTCCACGATGGGCGACGGCGTCACCTGGGCGAGGGCCTGATACAGGCTCGCGATCCGCACCCAGTCGGTCTCGTCGGCCGTTCGCGCCCGCGCGTGACAGGCGGCGATCGCCGCCTGCAGCGCAAACGGCCCACGCGAACCGCCGAGCGACTCGGCGCGCTGGAGGGCGGCGAGCCCCCGCTGGATGAGCACGCGGTCCCACTTCGCTCGGTTCTGGTCGAGCAGGACGATGGGCTCGCCCGAGGGTCCCACCCGCGCCCGCAGCCGGGACGCCTGGATCTCCATCAGCGCCACCAGCCCGTGCACCTCCGGCTCGTTAGGCGCCAGCTCGGCCACGATGCGTCCCAGCCGCAGCGCGTCCTGGCAGAGGTTCGGGCGTACCCAATCCTCGCCCGACGTGGCCGAATAGCCCTCGTTGAAGATGAGGTAGAGCACCTCGAGGACGGACGAGACGCGCGCCGCAAGCTCGCCGCCCCGTGGTACCTCGAACGGCACCTTCTTGTCCGAGAGCGTGCGTTTCGCCCGAACGATCCGCTGCGCGATGGTGGACTCCGGCACGAGGAACGCGCGGGCGATCTCGTCCGTCGTGAGTCCGCCGAGGAGGCGCAGCGTGAGCGCGACCCGGGCCTCGGTGGAGAGCACCGGGTGGCACGCGATAAACACGAGCCGCAGCAGGTCGTCGCCGACATGGTCGTCGAGCGCCTCGGCGAGCTCGGGTTCGGGGCTTTCCTGCCTGGACTCGAGCTCGTGGCCGATCTCGGCGTGCTTGCGGTCCATCATGGGTCCGCGTCGCATGACGTCGATCGCGCGCCGTTTGCCGATGGCCATGAGCCAGGCGCCCGGGTTATCGGGCACGCCGGATTTCGGCCACTGCTCGAGGGCCGCGAGCAGGGCGTCCTGTGCGAGATCTTCGGCCAACCCGACGTCGCGGACGATACGGGTGAGGCCGGCAATCAGCTTCGCGGACTCGATTCTCCAGACCGCGTCGATGGTGCGATGGGTGTCGGGCGCCGTCACGGCTCCCAATCACACCATGATTCCGGTCCGGTGCAAGTGCGGTGGGCCGAGTCGTGACGGCGGACGCCAGCCTCAGCGGTTGGCGACCTGCTCGCGAAGCTCGGGGGTGATTTCCGCGCCGAAATCCGCAGCCTCGAAGACTCGGCGGATTTCGACCTCCGCGTCGACACCGTCAGGATTCGGGATTCGCTTTGCCCATTCGATGGCTTCTTCCTTCGACGTTACCTGAATGAGCCAGAATCCGGCGATGAGCTCCTTCGTCTCGGTGAATGGGCCATCGACGACGGTGCGTTTGGAGCCGGAGATTTTCACGCGCGCGCCGTCCGAGCTCGGGTGAAGTCCTTCGCAGGCGAGGAGCACACCCGCCCTCACGAGGTCCTCGTTGTACTTCCCGAACTCACCAAGGAGACGTTCGCTCGGCATCTCGCCGGCCTCGAAGCTCGCGTCGGCTTTGATGATGACCATGAACCGCATAGTCGTGTCTCCTCGCTTCGGTGTTTTGCCGGTGGATGCCTAACGGGTCGATGTGACGATCAGCTTTTCATTCGTACGTCGAATGAGCGTGGCGGGAATCGACATTTGTCAGAACTGCAGGCGGCAGGCGGCAGGCGGCAGGCGACAGGCGACAGCTGAAAGAGTTCCTCTGTCCTCTGCCGTCTGCAGTCTGCCGTCTGCAGTCTGCAGTTCTCTACAGTCTGCCGTCTCGCCTTGATTGCTCTGTCGCCTGCCGCCTGTCGCCTGCCGCCTGTCATTGCAGCGGACCCAGTGGGCTCGGCTTGCATCCCGTGGCCTCGGTCGTATACGACACCGTCGCGATCTTCCAGCCCGTGGGCGATCGAAGAAGTGTGAACGCGTCGATGCCGCAGTGCGAGAACGTGCGGTTACGATGGAAGTCGTACGGCGCCCAGACGACGGCGAGCGGGCCGTGCATCAGCACTGTCGGCTCCCACATCCGCTCCACGTAGGTGTCGCGGGTTCCGGCGAGCTGCTGCGCGAACCCCTCGAACGTCCCGCGACGGATGGCGACCGAATCTCCCTGCATGCGTGCGGCGTAGAGAATGCCATCGGCGAACTGCACGCGGGCGAGCGCGGCGGTGTCGCGTGCGGTCATGGCGCGGAAGAATTCATTCACCGTCGCGACGACGGAGTCGCGTGGGGTTTGTGATTCGGCGCGGGCCACGGCCAGCAACACGCTGGTCGCGGCGATCATGATTGTCAGGCGGCCCATCTGGCGCTCCGTGGGAGTGGTTTTGCCGTTAGGCTGGCACGCGATGCGAATGTGCCGCGGGTCAGCGTCAGGGGCCAGAGTCTGGACTCTGAACCCACCTTCACCAACATGGAACATGGTAAGCGCCCTCGCACTCCAGCTCATTGCCATCGCGCACGCGACGGTGATCGATCCGGCGGCCGGATCGAGCCGCCCCGACATGACCGTCCTCGTCCGCGGAACGCGCATCGAAGCCGCTGGCGCCTCGCGATCCGTGCGCATCCCCGCGGGGACGCGCGTCATTGATGCCACCGGAAAGTTCCTGATCCCCGGGCTCTGGGACATGCACGTCCACACCGATGTGCCGGGCGGACGTGCGCTGCTCGGACTCTACGTGGCCAACGGCGTTACCGGCGTGCGAGACATGGACGGCGACATCGGTCGGCTCCGCACGTTCCAGCGTGACATCGCGGCAGGCAGTCTCTCCGGCCCGCGGATGGTCGTGTCAGGGCCATACCTCGCGGGACAGCCGGTGCCGCTTCCGCACGTTCTCGTGCGGACGCCCGAGGAAGCGGTTGCCGGCGTCGACTCGCTGGCTCGGCTCCGTGTCGACTTCATCAAGGTGCACAACGGCATGCCGCCAGCCGCGTACTTCGCGGTGGCGCGCGAGGCGCGTCGTCGCGGGATGGTGTTCGCGGGGCACGTCTTTCCGCCGGTCACGCCTGTCCAGGCATCCGACTCCGGCCAGCGCAGCCTCGAGCACCTGAGCGGCTTTCAGAACGTGTGCGTGGGCGACGATTCGGCAATGATCGCCGGTGGAACAGGGCTTCAGCGCTTCCTGCTTGGCGGCTGCACGAGCGAGGCGCAGGGCCCGACGTTCGCGCGTCTGGCCGCGAACCACACGTGGATCACGCCAACGCTCATCGTCATGACCGAGATCGTGAATCCGAGCGTCGTACCTAACGACTCGCTGCTGCACTACTTCGGCGATTCGCTCCAGGCGCTGTGGCGGCTGGTGTCGCCTCCGGCGGGCGACGTGTCGCCAGCGGTAATCGACGCGGGGGCGCGACTCTTCGCGAAGCGCCTCGCGCTCGTGAAGGCTCTGAACGACGCCAAGGTTCCCATCCTCGTCGGGACCGACGCGCCGCTGCGGGCGAGCCCACCGGGGTTTGCCGTGCACGACGAGCTCGCGCTGCTGGTTCGCGCCGGACTCACGCCGCTTGATGCGCTGCGGGCGGCGACGTCAGGCCCGGCGAGCTACTTCGCGGCAACCGATTCGTTAGGGTCCGTTGCTGCCGGCCGGGTCGCGGACCTGGTGCTGCTCGACGCGAATCCGCTGACCGACATTGCCAACACACGTCGCATTTCGGCAGTCGTCGCGAACGGGCGGCTCTACGATTCGCCCGCCCGCCGCGCGCTCTTCGATTTGGCGCAGCGAGCGGCGGGTCGCTAGCGGCTCGTCTGAGCTTCGGATCGCACCCAATTCCGCTCATGACCACGAACGCTGATCACGCAGACGGCGCTCCGCGTCGGGCGCTGAATACGCTGGACTCGAGAAACCCAGCGGCTTCCGCGGCGGCGCGAAGCGCCGTCTGCGACCCCAGCGTTCGTGGTTCATGGGCGTTTTTCTCGAGACGCTCGAGTGGGCGCGGCTGATGATCGCGGGCCCCCCAAACCATGCCGTGCGTGTGGCCGCGAGTGACGAAGACTTGCGGATCAATGTCCTCGATGCGACATTCCCCTCGTCTTGACAGGGGAAGCACGATGGCCGAGGATCGGTTCGACCTGCTGCAGGGGACGCTGGGCCTCGTCATCCTGAAAGCGCTGTTGGGCGGTGAGCTCCACGGCTACGCCATCGCCCGCTGGGTCGAGGAGACCACCAGCGATGTGCTGCGCGTCGAGGAAGGCTCGCTCTACCCGGCGTTGCGACGGCTCGAGGACCGCGGGTTCATCGCCGCGCAGTGGGGCCTCTCGGAGAACAATCGTCGCGCGCGATTCTACGGGCTGACCGCCGCCGGCCGCCGGTATCTCAAGGCCGAGGCGGAGCGGTGGCTGGAATTTTCGGGCGCGGTCACGCGCGTGCTTCGCGCAGCGCCAAGCCTGGCGTGAGGTGACGCGTGCCTGGTGACCGACACGAACCGATGTGGCGACGCTACCGTCGCTTTCTGCGATCCGACGTCGCCGCGGACGTCGACGAGGAGATCGAGTTTCACCTTTCGATGCGATCGCGGGACTACGAGGCACGCGGGCTCCCCCGCGACGCTGCGGCGGCGGCCGCGCGAGAACGGTTTGGAGACGTGGGTCGCGTGGCAGGCTGGCTCCGTCGCCACGACAACGAACGAGAGCGCGCACGACGCGCTGGAGAGATAATGAGCAGCATCCATCACAACCTCCGCGTGGGCGTCCGCGCGCTCATCAAGCAGCCAACGTTCACCGTGGCCGCCGTGCTCACGCTCGCGTTAGGCATCGGGGCGACGACCGCGATGTTCAGCATCGTGTACGGCGTGTTGCTTCGTCCACTGCCGTTCGGCGAGCCCGATCGGCTGGTGCGCGTCTGGACGCATTGGAAGCACTCCGACGGCCGTGGTGCGGTCAGTGCCGCAAACGCTCGCGACTGGCGCGTGCAGAACCACGTCTTCGAAGACGTGGCGATGGTCAAGAACAACCAGAGCTTCAACTTCACTGTCAACGGCGAGCCCGAGCGGCTGCTCGGGGTGCGTGCGTGGGCGGGCCTGTTTCCGATCCTGCGGGCAAAGCCGCTCATCGGGCGGACGTTCACCGAACAGGAGAATGAGATTGGACACGAGAACGTCGCCGTCCTGAGCCATCAGCTGTGGGTCAGACGCTTCGGCTCGGATGCATCGGTCGTCGGGAAAGCGATCGTGCTGAACGGCGTTCCCACCACGGTCATCGGTGTCATGAAGCCGGAATTTCGGTATCCGAGCCGAGTGGCCGAGCTGTGGACACCGCTTACCGTTACGGCCGACGAGTACACCCACCGCACCTGGGGCTCGTACAGTGCCGTCGCCCGCCTCAAGCCCGGCGTTACGCTCGACCAGGCGCGGGCGGACTTGCACGTCGTGTCGGCCGATCTCGCGCGCCAATACGCCGACAATAAGGAGATCGAGGCCGGTATCACGCCGCTCCTCGAGGATATGGTTGGTCAGCTCGAGCAACCACTCTTCGTGCTGCTCGGTGCGGTCGCGGCGATGCTGCTGATCGGCTGCGCGAATCTCACCAACCTGCTGCTCGCCCGCGGACTGTCGCGACGGCGTGAGATCGCGGTTCGCACCGCGCTCGGGGCGTCGCGTGCCAGGCTCGTCGAGCAGTCGATCACAGAGCTGGTGCCACTGTTGGCGTTAGGCGCCGCGGCGGGATTGCTCACTGCGACCTGGGTGCTCCGCGCCCTCGTCCCGGTGTTGCCGGCGGACCTCCCACGCACCGAGGGCATCGGTATCAATCTCCCCGTCCTGGGCTTCACGACGCTCGTCGTCATGGTGATCGCTCTGCTCGTCGGTGTGTGGCCGGCGATCGACGCGGCGAGAAGCGGGGTGAGCGCAGGGCTGAGCGAGCTATCGCGTGGGTCCACTGGTACGCGGCGACGAGCGCGCGTGAGAGATATGCTCGTGATCGCGCAGATTGCTGCCACGCTGCTCCTGCTCGTTGGTGCGACGGTGCTCGTGCGCAGCTTTCTCGCGGTGAGATCGGTAAGCCCGGGCTTCAACCCCGAAGGTGTGCTGAGTGCACAGGTGGCGATCCCCGAGTCGAGGTACCCGCGCGATGCACAGATCGTCACCTTTTATTCGAGTGTGCTCGATCGCGTGCAGGCGCTACCGGGCGTAACCGCGGTCGGAGTGGTCAACCGGCTTCCACTCGGCGGCGACGATCAAAACGCTGGGTTGGTGATCGAGGATGCCGCACCGGGCGCGCGGTGGCCTAACGTGCTGACGCGCACGGTGTCGCCCGGGTATTTCCGCGCGCTGCAGATCCCGGTGAGGGAAGGACGGTCGTTCACACGCCTCGATGGGTCCGACGCGCCGAGAGTCGCCATCATCGACGAACGGCTGGCACGCGCGGTATGGTCGCGCAAGAGTCCGATCGGACGTCGGATTCGCGCAAGCGACGACGACGCGTGGAGTACGGTCGTTGGAGTCGTCGGACACATCCAACACTCCGGGCTGGACGACGACTCGGATCCGCAGGTGTACTGGAACTACACGCAGCGCGTGCAGGACCGCCTGGCGCTCGTGGTGAAGGCGCGCGGGAACCCGGCGTCGCTGTCCAAGGCGGTCGCCGCGGCCGTTCGGGAGGTCGATCCGGAGCAGGCGGTCTACGACGTGCGCACGCTGAGCGCGGTCGTCGACCGCTCGCTCGGCCAGCGATGGCTGCAGACCATTCTGCTTTCCACCTTCGCCGGCGCAGCGCTCCTGCTCGCGAGCGTCGGTGCGTATGGCGTGATTGCCTACGGCGTCGGTCAGCGCACCCGGGAATTCGGCGTTCGTATGGCGTTAGGCGCCGGCCGCGGCAACGTGATGGGCATGGTGGTTCGCCGTGGGGCGACGCTGTTCGCACTCGGCGCGGTGACCGGTCTCGTGCTCGCCGCGGCGACGGTTCGAGTACTGTCGACGCTGGTCTACGCTGTTGCACCGCACGATGTGACGAGCTTCGTTCTCGCCACCGGGGTGTTGTTCGCGGTGAGCATGGTCGCGTGTTACGTGCCTGCGCTGCGAGCGTCGCGCGTCCCGCCGTCGGTTGCGTTGCAAAGTGAGTAGTGTCGAGCCGCCGATGGACGCCAGTCCCCCTGCATGCGGAGCCGCCTCACCTCACCCGAACACGCACCGTCCGAGTCGCTCCGGCGACGTCCCGGTCCACGCCCACGCTGTCGATGCGGCGATCGACGTCGAACACGCGCACGACGTTGTTCCCCGCCAGATCTTCCAGCGCGCCGCCAACGCGCAGGGTGTAGTCGCCGGCGAGCCACGGGAGCTTCGGAGTGAACGTCCACGCGCTGTCGCCTTCCGCGAGCGCCACGGACCCCGAAACCCGCTCACCATCAGGGTCGAGCACCACCAGCATGCGCGTCGCGAGCGCGTGATCGAGCGGCTCGCCGAAAGACACCTGGAGCGGCGCGCGCGTGCCCCCGGCGGGAGTCGTCAGGCGCCACTGGTCTGGATCCGGCGACCGACGATCTGCCTCGACCGCCTCGAACGCGTGCTCGAATGCCGACGCGAGTGGCGCGCCGGTCCCGTCCGTCCAGCCATCGTCGATGACGAGGCGGTAGCGTCGTCCCGCGACGAGCGGCGCGCCGGATTCGACGTTCGTGCGGACGCCGCGTTTGACGCGACCGGGGTCGAACAGCAGCGTTAGGCGCCGTCGCTCCGGATCCCAGAGCTCCTGGTCGAGCGCGAGGAATGCTCCCGGCACTTCACGTCCCGCCTCGTCCATCAGGTGGACGTGCTGCAACGCGGTGCCGGGTTCCATGGGCGCCGATGTTTCAACGTACCATCGCAGCAGGTTACTCGGCACGCGATCCGCCGAGGGATAGACGCCGGTGACCCGCGCGGTCCGCTCGTGGGTCACGGCGGGAATCGCGAACCGGTGCGTGATTCGAGGGGCCCGCGACGCCCCCGCATCCGGGCCGCGCGCAAGTGCCGTGGTATCGACCTCCACGCGATATGAAACACCCGCGGCAAATGGGAACCGAGGCTCGAACCGAACGCGATCGCCTGACGCGACGTAGCGACCGATGACCGGCGGCGTGGACGCGGTGTCTACCGCGCTTCGTTCCACGTACACCGCAACGAGCCTGGGCCACGCGGAATCGTCAGGCGCCAGGCGCTCGAGACGGTGAGCCGCGGTGCGGCCGAGCCCTCGCACCTCCACTGCCTGCGGCGCGCGCGTCAGCTCGACCGCAATCCGCGGCGCCGCGCGATCGTCACCGCTTGCCACGCTGCACCCAGCGAGCAGCGCGGCGCAGACGCAGATCAAAGAGGTCAGAGTCGTTTGATTTTCAAACGACTCTGACCCCTTTGAAATGGCTACAGCCATCGCATCGTCTGACTCACCACGTCGAGCGAGCCGGTCTCGATGTCGCGCTTCAGCATCACGATGTTGTCCGCATTGTAGTTGTCGAGCTGCAGCACGCCGACGACTGCCACCGGCAGGTACCCCACGCCCGCCGGCTCCCATGCCTGCTTCACCGACGACGTCATCGCCTTCGCCGCCGCCAGCTGCTCGGGATCGAGGCGCGTCAGCGTCCGGTTGCTGTTTCCGACGAGGATGTACTCTTTACCCTTGGCGTTCGTGTAGCGGATCATGTCGAACGGCCGGTTGCCGCCGCCGAGCTCCGCGACCGTCTTCCCGCGCACGTGCTTGCCTGCCGCGAGATCTGCCCGCGTGAGCGTGACGATCGGTGAGCAGCCGTAGCCCGCCACGAGGGATGGCTTGCCACCCAGGTCGATTGCGACGAACGACTCGATGGGCGACGCCGTCTCATAGCGATCGTGCGACGTGTGATACATCTCGACCGTCGTCGAGGCTTCCTTCCCGACGAACGGATACGGCATGCGTCGGAGGGTGGAGGCGAACTCCTCGTTCCCGAGGCCGGCGATGTACAACTCGCCATCGACCAGCGCGAGGTGAGTGACCGAGAACGTTCGCTTCGAGTCGCCCCACGGTGTCTTCGCGTCAGGCGTTGGCGCATCGGGGATGTCGGCGCGAGCGTTTCGAATGTTCTCGAGCGGCAGCACCGTCACCTTCTCGTCGGCCTTCGTCACGCGCACGAGCGCAGGAACCGCGTCGTTGCCTTTGCCGCGCGTGAGCGAGAAGTACAACGACTGCGACAGCGGGTGCGCGACCATGTCGACGATCCGGATCTGATCACGCGTGGTGCCGAGCGCCGCGGCGATCTTCCCGTCGACGTCGGTGATCTGGACGCCGGTGCGCGACGTGTCGCGGTAGGTGTCGGCGACGTCGATCGCGTAGATCGCCGCGCCGCGCGGGTCGGCCACGAAGAGCGTTCCGTCGCGAGAGAAGTACATGACGCCGGCAGACTGCAGCTGCACGGCGCCGAGGTGCATTCCGTTCGCGGGAAAGGGTGTTCGGTCGGACAGGTCGGCGGCGGTCGCGCCGTCTTTCGTGGCCAGCAGCGCTGTCGTGCCGGCGACGCCGAGCGCGACGCGCGCGTGTCGGTTGAGCAGTGCCATCGGTCGCTTCCTCCGTACTGCGCTGTTGCAGCGGATGTGTCGTGACCTCGAGCGGATTGCTCGGGTGAAGGCCGCTACGATATCGATCACTCGAGGCGTGTAGGTCAGGGCCGCGTCGGGAAACGGTCAAGGATGACGGGTTGCCGGTGCCAAACTCGGCCGGTACTATCCCGGCACACGCTACAGGATTGGCGATGGCTCCGACGGCGAAGAACGGCAAGGTGTGCTACATCGAGATGCCGACGACCGACGTCGCGCGGTCGGCGGACTTCTACGCGAACGTGTTCGGCTGGAGCGTCCGCCGTCGTGGGGACGGCGCGACCGCGTTCGACGACACGACGGGGCAGGTCAGCGGTGCCTGGCGCCTGGGCCGGCCGGCGTCGGATCAGCCAGGGCTGCTCATCTACATCATGGTGGACAGCGTCGCAGCGGCATGCGACGCCGTGGTCGCGAACGGTGGGCAGATCGTGCAGGCAGTCGGCGGTGATCCGGGCGAGCTCACGGCGCGATTCCGCGATCCCGGCGGGAACGTGCTCGGTTTGTACCAGGAGCCGTCAGCCTAGAGTTGTCATCCTGAGCCGTCCGGCGACGAATCGCGACCGTCCCGAAAGAGGGCGCTCTACCCGGAGACTCGCGATCCCTCGCTCCGCTCGGGATGACAACCTACACCGGCCTCCCGATCTCCCAATGGTGGCCGAACGGATCTCGCACCCGCCCAAGCCGCCAGCCATAGGCCTCGCTGACCGGGAGCACTTCGGCGGCTCCGGCCTTCACGGCCTGCGCTTGCATCGCGTGAGGGTCCTCCACGAGCAGCAACATCCGGACGGAGCACCCGCCTAACGACTCCGGACTCAAGTTGAGGTGCTCCGGCGACTCCTCGGCCACCCAGAACTCGGCGCCATTGACGGCGAGCTGGCCGACGCCACCGCCTTCCACGCGGTAGAGCTCGACGGCGCCGAACGCCGCCTTATAGAAGTCCATCGCGCCTGACCAGTCGCGGACCGATAGGGTCGCCGTGACTACGGTGCGGAAGCCCTGCCTCGCGGTGCTCATGGCTCGATCGCTCGCTTCATCCCGATGTGAGTGGATTCGAAACCCAGGCGCTCGTAGAAACGGTGCGCGTCGACGCGCCGCTTGTCGGTCGTCAGCTGAACGAGCGCACACCCGAGCTCCCGGGCGCGGTCGGTCGCGGCCTCGACGAGCGCTTCGCCAATGCGTCGCCCGCGATGTTGCGAGCTCACGCGGACACCTTCGACCTGACCGCGCCTCGCTCCCATCCGGCTCAGTCCGGGGATGATGGTGAGCTGCAGGCAACCCACGACCTCGCCGTTGGCGTCCGCGACCAGCAGCTCGTTGCCGCCCTGGGTCGAGATCGCGTCGAACGCATCCCAGTACGCCTGAGGCAGAGGATCCGTCGGCTGCTCGCGACGTGTGCCAAGCGTGTCGTCGGCCAGCAGGCGGACGATCGCGGGGACGTCGTCGCGACGCGCGGCGCGGATATGAACCGGGGTGGTTGCAGGCTCCGACATAGTGGATTCCACGTTAGGTGCCGGGACGACTTGGGCCAGCTGATCAAGAGGTCGAGCCGGGTCGGCTGACTAAAGGTAGCGATCCCGTCGGGGCGGTTCCCTTCCGTTCGCACATGCCTCCTCACCGGACCGCAACACGTGCGGACCACGCCGCGCAGACCACGAGTCAACCGATTGTCCGACAAGAAGTTGATGCGGTGAGGCTCGGGTGAGGCCCCTCCGACACTTTGCGCTCGCGGTCGAACTGAACACCTGAACATATAGAGGAGGATTCGATGGACTACAGGAACTTCAGCATCGCGACGCGCGTGGCGATGGTCATGGCCATGTTCGCGCTCGCGACTGCAGCAGAGGCGCAGGGCTCGAGCACGCACAAGCCCACGACGAAGGCGAGCGCTCAGCCCATGGTGCCCGACGGACGACGGACGGGGTTCATGTTGGGCGTGTACACGATGGCAGCACCCGGTGTGACGCTCACCGGAGACGACGTCGACGGGCAGTTCAAGACCAACTTCGGTCCCGGCGGCGGTGTGATGTTGGGGTACGGCTTCAACCGGACCTTCAGCGGGTTCGCGTCGGTGGACGTGGCCAAGCAGGGCATCTCCGACAGCGACATCGGTGGCAGCTTCGGGCTCAGACACATCGAGCTCGGTGCGCGGGCGAACCTGCCGTACGGCAGCGCCACGACGGTGCCGTACCTGACGGCGAGCTATGGGCGACGCGCGCTTGGTGCGCGAGTCACCGATGACTTCGAGGGCACCGAGTACGACATGCGGCTCTCCGGCGGGATGTTCGGCGTCGGCGGAGGGCTCGAGCACGTAATCTCGCCCACGCTGGCGGTCGACGGTGGGCTGGCGGTCGCATTCGGCCGCTTCAGCCACGGCGACATCGATGGCGAGTCATCGTCCCTCGCGGTGAACGGCACCACCTCGATCCGTTTGCGTCTGGGCATGACGTGGCGGCCGGCCCCGCGCCGCGGCTGATGGATACCTAACGAGCACCGGCCGGCCCGGCGTACGTCGGCCGGCTGGCGAGGCTCCACTTCAGATCACCGTGCACGACATACAGGACTACCTACCATGACATCGCAACGACGCGCCTTCGCGCGGCCTACCCGTATACATCGCGTTGCCTCGCTGCTCCTGGCCACCGCACTCCTCGTGACCATCGCGTGCGGTGGCAACGGTGGGGGCGACAAGACCACAGGACCATCGACCACGACAGTCGAGGGGAACTACAACCTCCGCACGATCGACGCGAATCAGCTTCCCGTCGAGGTCTACCACGGCCCGTGGTTCGATCCGGTGAACACGCGCTTCTACAACCAGAGGATCGTCGTCGTGAAGAACGGCGTGATCAACCTGGATGACAACGACGGCTGGACCATGGCGTTCGACGTGCAGGTGACGCTCGACGACTTCACGACACAGCAGACGCTGTCCGTCTCGGGCTCATACCAGATCGACGGGGAGGACATCGTGTTCTCGACCTTCGATCAGGACGGCCAGCTATCGGGGACCATCAAGAAGGGAAAGATCAGTCTGACGATGGACCTCGCCGGATCAGAGCGGGACAAGGCCTACAGCTTCGCGCGCTGACGACCGCCTAACACGTGCTTACACGACCATTCACGATTTCCTCGAGGACTCTCATGTCATTCGCATTGCCCAATTCACCCATTTCGCTTGCGCGCGCTGTGGTGGCGGTCGCGGCGCTCTGCGCGGCTGCGGCACCGGCTGCCGCACAGAGTGCCGACGAACAATCGGCGTACGTCGCGCTCCTCTACACGCCGGTCGGAGGGCTGCCA
>Ga0207701_10000344_pt1 | contig 47425 bp, 36 predicted proteins | sample KBSSwiSSwithPhiX_FD_184294 | JGI IMG/M metagenome (GOLD analysis project Ga0207701, IMG submission 184294) | Switchgrass rhizosphere bulk soil microbial communities from Kellogg Biological Station, Michigan, USA, with PhiX - S5 (SPAdes) (version 2) | ecosystem: Environmental > Terrestrial >... | reverse complement strand
CTGCGCCTCGGCGGTCGACGCGGCAATGTGCGGCGTCGCAATCACCTGCGGTAACTTCGCGAGCCGCCACTCGGTGGGTGGTTCACTTTCGAACACGTCGAGCCCGGCGCCCGCGACCTGACGCGACTCGATGGCGTCGGAGAGCGCGGTCTCATCGATAAGCTCTCCGCGCGCCGTGTTCACGATTCGAACACCGGCTTTGCAGCGCGCGAGACGTGCCGCGTTGAACAGATGCCGGGTCTCTGGTGTCGCCGGCAGATGCAGCGTGATGTAATCCGACGTCGCGCAGAGGTCATCGAGAGAGAGAAGATGGATGCCGAGCGTGCCGGCGACCTCCTCCGAGATGAACGGATCGTGCGCGACCAGGTTCATGCCAAATGACTTGGCGCGTGCGCCGACCTCCTGTCCAATCCGCCCGAGACCGACAATGCCGAGCGTCTTGCCCCGGAGCTCTGCGCCGGAAAGCTTTTTCTTTTCCCACACGCCCCGTTTCATCGAGGCGTCGGCGACAGGGATCATCCGGGCGAGCGCCAGCATGAACCCGAGAGCCAGTTCCGCGACGCTGATGCTGTTGGCACCCGGCGCGTTCATGACGACGATCCCACGATCGGTGGCGGCTGGCACGTCGACGTTGTCGACGCCTGTGCCGGCGCGCGCAATGACTTTCAATTGCGGCGCCGCGGAAAGGACCGAAGCAGTCACTTTGGTCGCGCTGCGGACGACGAGCGCGTCCGCGTGAGCGAGATCGCGAGCGAGTTCCTCGGCGGACCGGCCGCTGCGGGCATCGATGGTCCATCCTGGAACGCCGCGAAGCATTTCGACAGCAGATGAAGGCAGTTGATCGGCGATGACGATGTGCATGATTCAGTCTGTCAGTATAATGTCGTGTTCCGTTGATTCGAAAGCGCACTCTGTCGCGCCGGTGCGCGCACCAACGTGGTGCAAACCGCTCGAAATCGAGGATTGGCGCGGGGCGATGTGCACAGTGGGAGCCGATTTCCACAAACTTTTCCACAGTTTCTGTGAAGATCGGGTAACACGTACCGGGTGATGTGACCTAAAGCTATGGCTACTTTTACAACTCTCAAGCCGCCCGCAACCGGAACGGCGATCTCACGGCAGAACGGACGCCTTGTCGTGCCGGACAATCCCATTATTCCTTTTATTGAAGGAGACGGCACAGGCCCCGACATCTGGCGCGCCAGCGTCCGCGTGCTCGATGCCGCGGTCGAGAAGGCGTACGGAGGCAGGCGCCGGATCGCGTGGATGGAAGTCTACGCCGGCGAGAAGAGCTTCACGCAGTTCAACAACTGGCTGCCCGACGACACCATCGAGGCCTTCCGCGAATACTACGTCGGCATCAAGGGACCGCTCACGACGCCGGTCGGTGGAGGCATCCGCTCGCTGAACGTGGCGCTCCGGCAGCTGCTGGACCTGTTCGTCTGCCTGCGTCCCGTTCGCTGGTACAAAGGCGTGCCGTCGCCGGTGAAGCATCCGGAGAAGGTCGACATGGTCATCTTCCGGGAGAACACGGAGGATATCTATGCCGGCATCGAGTACGCTGCCGGAACTCCGGAAGCTCAGAAGCTGCTCGACTACTTCGCGAAAGAGTTTCCCAAGGAGTTCAAGAAGATCCGGTTCGGCACTGCTGAGGCCGGCAACGCCTGGCAGACGATGCTCGAGGGAATCGGTGCACCCCGTCGCGACGTGCCGGTGCAGGTCGGCCTGGGACTGAAGCCAATCAGTTATCTCGGATCCGAGCGGTTGATCCACAGCGCGATCAGTTATGCCGTCGCGAACAAGCGCAAAAGCGTGACGCTGGTGCACAAGGGCAACATCATGAAGTTCACCGAAGGCGCGTTTCGCGACTGGGGCTATCAGGTCGCGAAACAGTTCTTTGGCGCGGTCGAAATCGACGGCGGTCCGTGGTGCAAGATTCCCGACGGGAAGCCGGGCGCGGGGATCGTCATCAAGGATGCGATTGCCGACATCACGCTGCAGCAGGTGTTGACGCGGCCGGATGAATTCGACGTCATTGCGACCCCCAACCTCAACGGCGACTATCTGTCGGATGCGCTGGCGGCGCAGGTCGGAGGGATTGGAATCGCTCCGGGGGGCAACATTAATTACGTCACCGGGCACGCGATCTTCGAGGCCACCCACGGCACCGCACCGAAGTACGCCAATCAGGACAAGGTCAATCCTGGTTCAGTGATTCTGTCCGGTGAGATGATGCTGCGGCATCTTGGCTGGCCTGAGGCTGCCGATCTCGTCGTCAAAGGGATGGACGGGGCGATATCCAACAGGCAGGTGACCTACGACTTCGCGCGGTTAATGGAAGGCGCCAGAGAAGTGAAAACGTCGGAGTTCGCCGACCGGCTGATCTCCAGTATGTAAGGCTGAGTTTGAAAACTGAGCAGTTAGGTGTAAATAGTTCGCACGGTCCGGCGATGAAGCGAGCTGGGCCGGCAATCAGCTGGTGGGGCAACGCATGAATCGGAAAGTGACAGTGGTTGGAGGCGCGGGAAACGTCGGGGCGACTGTCGCGCGCGCGGTCGCCAACAAGGAACTGGCCGACGTCGTCATTATCGACATCGCCGACACGAAGGCCGCCGGTATCGGGCTCGATATGCTGGAAGCCTGTCCAATCGAAGGGTCGGATTCCCGCGTCGTTGGCTACGGCGCGAACGATGAAGGCTGGGCGGCGACGGCGAACTCGGATGTGGTGGTGATCACCTCGGGTGTTCCGCGCAAGCCGGGGATGAGCCGGGATGATCTGTTGAACGTGAATTACAAAATCATGCAGTCGGTGACCGAGCAGGTCGTCAGATATTCACCCAACACGATCATTGTTCCCGTCGCGAACCCGCTCGACGCCATGTGCCAGGCCGTTTACCGTCTGAGCAAGTTCCCACGAGAGCGCGTGATCGGTATGGCTGGCGTCCTCGATTCCGCGCGGATGCGGACGTTCATCGCGATGGAAACCGGCGTATCGGTGGAGAACATCCACGCGTTCGTGCTCGGCGGTCACGGCGACACGATGGTGCCGCTGCCGCGCTATTCGACCATCGCTGGCATTCCGCTGCCCGATTATCCGGGGATGAGCGCCGAGCGAATCGCCGCGATCAGCAAGCGCACCGCGGACGGCGGCGCTGAGATCACCAAGCTGGTGGGGACCAGCGCATGGTACGCGCCCGGATCGGCTGCGGCAGAGATGGTGGAAATCATTCTGAAAGACAAGAAGAAGATCGTGCCGTGTTCGGTGTTCCTGCAGGGGGAGTATGGCGTCCGCGATCTGTTCGTCGGTGTGCCGGTAAAGCTGGGCGCGCGCGGCGTCGAACAGATCATCCAAATCACGCTGACGCCAGAGGAAGACGCGGCACTGAAGAAGTCCGCCGCGGCAGTAAAGGAACTGACCGATGTGATCGGCGTCTGAACGAGTATGGTTGCCGCGGCCGCGTCGTCGTCGCGGCAACCGTAAAATGTTTACTCACTGATACGAAGCGATTCCATTCTCCTATAGAACTCGTAGCTCAAGCGATTTAGTTCCTGCCCAAATTACCGGGTTCGTTCCTCCCCAAATTCATTGGCGGCGGTGCGGCTCAGGTTCGATCGGCAACCATCTTGCTCAACTCCTTGCCGGAGCGCTGCGAACGCTTGTTTAATGGGAGATCGAACCAATGGTCGGAGCGTCGCGTATTCAGTGCGCTAGGGGTGTCTTTGCTCTTCTGATTGTCCTCACCGCTTTTTCGTTCTTATCCCCTTCACAACCGACATCAGCACAACAGGCGTGGAGCCTCCCCGCGCCGTGGGGCGCGCAGGACATCGGCAGCCCCGCGATCGCCGGCAGCGCGACGTCCGATCAGGGCACGTTCACGATCAACGCGGGCGGGTCCGACATCGACGGCCGATCGGATCAGTTCACGTTCGTCTATCAGCAGGTCAGCGGCGACGTCGACGTCATCGCTCGCATCGACTCGGTCAGTGCGGCGAGCAGCTATTCGAAGAGCGGGGTGATGATTCGAAGCTCCCTCACCGCGAACGCCGCGAACGGCTTTGCCTTCGTGTCCGCGGGGCGCGGCGTCAACTTCCAGCGGCGCTCGAATGATGGCGGCATGACCAACACTACGAACGGGCCGTCGGTGACGGCGCCGTACTGGGTTCGCCTCGTGAGAAAGGGCACGACGATCACGTCGTACGCGTCTGCCAATGGCACGTCATGGTCGACCATCACGAGCCGATCGATCGCTCTCGGCACAACGGCCTACGTTGGGATCGCCACCACCAGTCGGAACAGCTCAACACCAACGACCGCGGTGGTATCGCAGGCGTCGGTTGTTCCGCTCTCTCTGCCGGCGCCGCAACAGTCCGCAGACATCGGCGCTCCCACGATCACCGGCTCGGCGAGTTATCGCCAAGGCGTCTATACCATTCATGCTGGTGGTACGGACATCGGCGGGTCGTCGGATCAGTTCCAGTTCGTTTATCAGCCCATGGCCGGCGACGGCGAGGTCATTGCCCGCGTGCAGTCGATCACGAATACGAATAGCGGTGCGAAAACGGGCGTCATGATTCGAGAGTCGCTGGCACCTAATTCGCGCGATGCGTTTGCCTCGCTGTCGGCAGGCGCGGGCTACGCCTTCGTGCGTCGAATCGATCCAGCCGGCGGGTCGCAGAGCACATCAGGGTCCGCTGGCGCAGCGCCTGGCTGGGTGCGCCTCGTCCGCACCGGCACGCGGTTTGACGCCTACCAGTCGGCCGATGGTGTCAAGTGGACACTGATTGGTTCTGATGCCGTGCCGATGGTCGACAACGTCTACGTCGGGATCGCGACAACGAGCCGCAACACGACGACCGCCACCGATGCGGTGCTCGACAACTTCAAGCTGACGCAAGGGGCATCGAATCAGCCACCGATCGTGTCCATCACATCGCCAACTGACGGGTCGATCTCCACCGCGGGGAAGAACATCGTGGTCACTGCGGCGGCGAACGACTCGGACGGCACCGTCTCGAGGGTGGACTTCTTTGCCGGTTCGACGCCGCTCGGATCGGTTGCCGCGGCGCCATACACCGTCACCTGGAGCGCCGTCCCGGCAGGAACCTATTCGTTGACCGCCGTTGCGGTGGATAACGACGGCGCCAGCACGACGTCCGCTGCCGTCAGTGTTCGCGTTGATCCGGCGGCGAACCAACCGCCAACGGTAACCCTCACGGCGCCGGCCAACGGCGCAACGTCCGTGGCGCCGGCAACCGTCACGCTCAGCGCGACGGCGAGCGACCCCGACGGCACCATCTCGAAAGTGGAGTTCTACAACGGGACGACGGTGCTCAATACTGATACCGTGGCGCCTTACAGCTTCACGTGGTCATCTGTCGGGGCGGGGACCTACTCCATCTGGGCAAAGGCCTACGACAATGCGGGGGCAAGCGCTTCGTCCCCGACGGCAACCATTACGGTCACTGGTGGCGGCGGCACGCCGAGCGGCCTCGTCGGAGCCTACAGCCTGAACGAAGGAACGGGCACGGTGGCTGGCAACACCTCAGGCTCCGGTCCCTCGGGAACGATCACCAACGCGACGTGGACGACCGGAAAGTTCGGTCAGGCGCTGTCGTTCTCAGGGAACGGTGAAGTCAATCTGGGCGACGTCGACTTTACCGGGGCGTTCACCGTTGAGGGATGGTTCCAGACGCGCAGCCTCTACAGCGGCGGGTGCGGTTCCTTCGTGATGAAGGTGCACGACTTTGGATTCGAAGTCTGCGGCGGACAGCTGTCAGGAGAGGTGGGCGCGAATGGCGCTTGGACGGGTCGAGCGACGACGACCCTGACGACCACCGACCTCAACACGTGGAAGCACGCAGCCATGACCTACGACGGCACGGCTGTGCGGCTCTACATCAACGGCGCGCTGATCAGCACCGCCAACGGGGCCCACACGTCGATGAACAGTCCACTCGAGTTTGGACGCTGGAGCGTTGGCGGCGAGTACTGGAATGGCCTCATCGACGAGGTGCGCCTCTATAGCCGGGCACTCACACTGGCCGAAATCCAGACGGACATGAATACACCGATCGGCGCCGCGAGCGGGAACCGTCCGCCGACGGCGACGTTGACATCACCGGCGAATGCGGCCACTTTCACCGCGCCGGCGACCGTATCACTGGCAGCCACGGCCAGCGACTCGGACGGGACCATCTCGAAGGTGGAGTTCTACAACGGCACGACTCTGTTAGGCACCGCCACCACGGCACCCTACAGCTTTACGTGGTCATCCGTCGCCGCCGGGACGTACACGTTGAAGGCGATGGCTTATGACAACAGCGGGGCCAGCGGTTCATCCTCTACAGCCACGATTACTGTCAAGGGACCGAACCAGCTTCCCACGGTAGCGCTGACCGCTCCCACGACAGGAGCGACGTTCACAGCGCCTGCGACCGTCACGATGAGCGCCACCGCGACAGACCCTGACGGGACCATCTCGAAGGTGGAGTTCTACAACGGCACGACCCTGTTAGGCACCGCCACGACGGCACCGTACAGCTTTACCTGGTCAGCCGTTGCCGCCGGGACGTACACGTTGAAGGCGATGGCCTATGACAACAGCGGGGCCAGCGCTTCATCCTCCACAGCCACGATTACTGTCAAAGGACCGAACCAGCTTCCCACGGTAGCGCTGACCGCTCCGGCGGCAGGATCGACGTTCGCGGCGCCTGCGACAGTCACGATGAGCGCCACCGCGGCGGACCCTGACGGGACCATCTCGAAGGTGGAGTTCTACAACGGCGCCACCCGGTTAGGCACCGCCACAACGGCACCCTACAGCTTTGCGTGGTCATCCGTCGCCGCCGGGACCTACACGTTGAAGGCGATGGCCTATGACAACACCGGCGCGAGCACGAGCTCGGCGAGCATCACAATCACTGTCTCGCAAGCGACGTCGACTGCACCGACAGGCGTTGTCTTCACAGCGTCTCCGGATCACGTCGCTCTCGTGACGAGCTACGAGCTGCGCATCTATGCGGCCGGGGCGAATCCGAGCACGGCGACGCCGATCGCGACGTCGAACCTCAATAAGCCCACGCCAAACGCCAGCAACGACATCACGGTCGACTTGCCGTCGTTTTTCGTCAGCCTCGCGCCTGGGAATTATGTCGCCGCGGTTGCGGCGCTGGGAACGGGAGGGTCGTCGGTCAGCACCGGCGTGGCGTTCAGCCGATAGCCGGCGACGAGTTCATTCGCCGATCACCAGCATCGCCTTCAGATATTCGCGGTTCATTCGAGCGATGTTGGTGATCGGTATCTCTTTCGGGCAGACGGCTTCGCACTCGCCTTCATTCGAGCAGCTGCCGAATCCTTCGGCGTCGTGCCGTTCGACCATCTTGACGACCCGCGAGTAGCGCTCCGGCGCGCCCTGCGGCAGCAGGGCGAGGTGGCTGACTTTCGCCGAGGTGAAAAGAGCAGCCGACGCGTTCTTGCAGGCGGCAACGCAAGCACCACAGCCGATACACGCGGCCGAGTCCATCGCCTGGTCGGCGACCGGCTTCGCGATCAAGATCGCGTTGGCGTCCTGGGCCCCGCCGACGTTGGCAGAGGTGTACCCGCCGGCCTGGATGATCCGATCGAACGCGCTGCGATCGACGACGAGATCCTTCAGCACCGGAAACGGCCGCGCCCGCCACGGCTCGAGCGTCAACGTGTCACCGTCTTTGAACCGCCGCATGTGAAGTTGGCAGACCGTGGTGCCGGGATCGGGTCCGTGTGGAATGCCGTCCACCAGAAACCCGCACGTTCCGCAGATGCCTTCGCGGCAATCCGAATCGAACGCAATCGGATCTTCGCCCTTCACGATCAGCGATTCGTTCACGACGTCGAGCATCTCGAGAAACGACATGTCCGGCAGGACGTCGTTGGCCACGTACTCGACAAGCCGTCCCGCCTGATTCGGACCCGCCTGGCGCCAGATTCTCAGAGTGATACGCATTACTGCCTTTGTAGTTTCCAGTTCCCCGTCTCCAGTTTCCAGAGCTCTTGTCTTACTGGAAACTGGGAACTGGTAACTGGCGACTCTACTTGTAACTCCTCTGCGTCGGCTTCACGTACTCGAACGTCAACGGCTCCTTGTGAAGCGTTGGCGGTTTGCCGACGCCGTCAAATCCCCAGGCGGCGACGTATGAGAAGTGCTCGTCGTCGCGGCGGGCCTCACCGTCGGGTGTCTGGCTCTCCTCGCGGAAGTGTCCTCCGCACGACTCCCTTCGATGCAGCGCGTCGATCGTCAGCAGTTCGGCAAACTCCAGGTAGTCGGCGACCCGCCCCGCGTACTCGAGGTTCTTGTTGAGCGTGCTGTGAGGTCCCGGAACCGAGACGTTCTGCCAGAATTCCTCGCGAAGCTGCGGGATTCGTCCGAGAGCCTTTCGCAGCCCAGCTTCGTTTCTGGCCATTCCCACATCGTCCCAGAGCACGGCGCCCAGTTCTCGATGCAGCTGTCGAGGCGTCTTGGAGCCCTTGACCGACAGCAGACGCTCGATGTTGGCGCGGACCGAAGCCTCGGCTTCATTGAAGGCATCGTGTTCGGTGTTGACCGGCGGCAGCGGCGTTCCGCCCAGATAATTGGCGAGCGTGTAGGGGATGACGAAGTAGCCGTCGGCCAGCCCCTGCATCAGCGCGCTCGCGCCCAGCCGGTTGGCGCCGTGGTCTGAAAAATTGGCCTCGCCGAGCACGTGCAACCCTGGAATCGTGCTCATCAGGTTGTAGTCCACCCACAACCCGCCCATGGTGTAGTGGATCGCCGGATAGATCCGCATCGGCACCTTGTACGGATCTTCGTCGGTGATCTTCGTATACATGTCGAACAGGTTGCCGTAGCGGGCCTGGATGACCTCGACGCCGAGGCGCTGAATCGCGTCGGCGAAGTCGAGGTAGACGGCGAGACCGCTGTCGCCGACTCCCCGTCCTTCGTCGCATACCGACTTGGCATTGCGTGACGCCACATCCCGGGGAACGAGATTGCCGAAACTCGGGTAGCGCCGCTCCAGGTAGTAGTCGCGCTCGGCCTCCGGTATCTGTTCGGGCCGGCGCTTGTCTCCGGGACTCTTCGGCACCCACACCCGCCCGTCGTTTCGAAGGCTCTCGCTCATCAGGGTGAGCTTCGACTGATGATGGCCTGACACCGGGATACACGTCGGGTGGATCTGCGTGTAGCACGGATTCGCGAACAACGCGCCGCGCTTGTGCGCGCGCCACGCCGCGGTGACGTTCGAGTTCACGGCGTTGGTGGAGAGGTAGTACGCGGTCCCGTATCCACCGGTACAGAGGAGCACGGCATGGGCGGCATAGCGCTCGATTGCGCCGGTCACGAGATTCCTGACGATGATGCCGCGGGCCTGGCCGTTGACGGTGACCAGGTCGAGCATTTCCCGATTGGCGAAGGCCTTGACCGTTCCCCGTTCAACCTGCCGCATCATCGACTGATACGCGCCGAGCAGCAGCTGCTGACCCGTCTGGCCGCGCGCGTAGAACGTGCGCGAGACCTGGGCGCCGCCAAACGATCGGTTATCGAGCAGTCCGCCGTATTCACGGGCAAACGGCACGCCCTGCGCGACACACTGATCGATGATGTTGACGCTCAGCTGCGCCAACCGGTAGACGTTGGCTTCTCGCGAACGATAATCGCCGCCCTTGACGGTGTCGTAAAACAAGCGGTGAATGCTGTCGCCGTCGTTCTGGTAATTCTTTGCCGCGTTGATGCCCCCCTGGGCGGCGATGCTGTGCGCGCGGCGCGGACTGTCCTGGATGCAGAAGCTGAGCACGTTGTAGCCCAGCTCTCCAAGCGACGCCGCCGCGGAGGCTCCGGCGAGGCCGGTCCCGACGACGATCACGGTATATTTGCGGCGGTTTGCCGGGTTCACCAGTTTCGACTCGAAACGGTAACGATCCCACTTCTCGGCAATCGGCCCGCCGGGCACTTTGCTGTCGAGACTCGCCGGAACGCTTACCGCGTCAAGTAGACCCATACCGGAATGCATGCGAGCCCTCCGCCGATAATCACCGCGAACACGATTCCCCAGATCGTCAGCCGGCGCGTGTAGACCGGGTGATCGAGTCCGAGCGACTGAAAGCTGCTCGAGATCCCATGACGGAGATGGAGCGCGACGATCAGCGTCGCCACGACGTAAAACGCGACCCATACCGGGTGCGCGAAGACCTCGAACTCCGTCCGCGCCAGATCGCGAATCGGATCGGCGCTGACGGTCTGGTACCACGCGCCATATTTGAATTGTTTGACGTGGACGATCACGAACAACGCGATCACCAGCCCGGACCAGATCATCGTCGAGGAGGCGAGGCTCTTCCGGCTGGTGTGGCCCGCGTACTTCTTCATCTCATAGCCGACCGGCCGCGCGGCGCGGTTGGCGAGGTAGTTGGTGAACGCCTTGTAGATGTGCAGCAGGAATATTGCGAGCAGGCCGATCTCAATCGGAATGATCAGCGGATTGGAGATCAGGCGATGTGAGTACTCGTTGAAGGTCTCGGGACCGGCGAAGATGAGCGCGTTGCCGACGAGATGAAGAATGAGATACGCGAACAGCGCCAGCCCGGTCAATCCGATGAGCAGCTTGGTTCCGACCGAGGAGGAAAACACACGCCGGAAGGTTGACATCAGCGAGGCTCCAACATCCGATCAATTGTAATGGCTCGCAGAATGATGGCGCAAACCGCAGAAGCATCCGGCATCGGTCGTATGCGCGTGAATCATGGCTCTGCGCTCTTGATCGATCGGCCCGGACCGGCACATGATGAGAAGATCGCGCGCTCGCGGAGATGCGCGCAGAGAGCCGGCAGTCAAGTCACATGAAGATCCACGAGTATCAAGCAAAGGCGATCCTGGCACGATACGGCGTCGTCGTACCGCAGGGTGAGGTCGTGTTTGCCGCAGCCGATGCGGGCGTCGCGGCCAAGCAGCTCGGTGGAGGAACCGTCGTCGTCAAGGCGCAGATTCACGCCGGTGGCCGCGGCAAGGGCGGCGGCGTCAAGGTCGTCAAAGGTCCGGACGAGGCGGCCAGAGCCGCAGCCGACATGATCGGCATGCGCCTGGTCACCTATCAAACGGGTCCGTCCGGCCAGATCGTCCAGCGAGTACTCGTCGAGCAGGGACTGAAGATCAAGCGCGAGCTGTATCTCGGCATCGTGATCGATCGCTCCACCGAGCGTCCCGTCTTGATGGTGAGCCCGGACGGCGGCGTTGAGATCGAGAAGGTCGCAGAGCAGACTCCCGAGCGAATCTTCAAGGAAGTCATCGAGCCGGGCATCGGATTGAGCCCATACCAGACGCGGAAGCTCGCGTTCGCACTCGGTCTCGAAGGGCCCCAGCTGGCGCAGGCGGCCAAGCTCATGACCGCCGTGTACGAGGCATTCAAGAGTACGGACGCATCGCTGATCGAGATCAATCCTTTGATCGTGACCGAAGACGGGTCGCTGCTGGCGCTCGACGCCAAGATGAATTTCGACGACAACGCCCTCTATCGACATCCGGACATCAAGGAGCTTCGCGATATCAGCGAGGAAGAGCCGCTCGAAGTGGAGGCGTCGAAGTTTTCGCTGAATTACATCAAGCTCGATGGCACGATCGGATGCATGGTCAACGGCGCCGGCCTGGCGATGGCGACGATGGATATCATCAAGCTCGCAGGTGGCGAGCCGGCAAACTTCCTTGACGTCGGCGGCGGTGCCAACGCCGAACAGATCAAGAACGCCTTCCGGATCCTGATGTCGGACAAGAACGTGAAAGCGGTACTGATCAACATCTTCGGCGGCATCCTGCGATGCGACGTCCTCGCGGAAGGGGTGATTGCCGCCGTCAAGGATCTCGGGGTTCCTGTTCCGATCGTCATCCGCATGGAAGGCACGAACGTCGAACAGGGCAAGCGGATGCTCCACGAAAGCGGGCTCAACTTCACGACCGCTGACACGATGTCCGAAGCCGCCGAGCGCGTTGTCGCGCTCGCCAAATAGTCATGGCTGTACTCATTGATAAAACCACGAGGCTTCTCGTTCAGGGCATCACGGGACGGGAGGGAACCTTTCACGCGAAACAGGCCGCGGCATACGGCACGCAGGTGGTCGGAGGGATCACGCCAGGGAAAGGCGGAACGACCCACGAAGGGTGGCCGGTGTTCAACACCGTTGCCGATGCCGTACGGCAGACGGGGGCGAATGCCACCGTCATTTTCGTGCCGCCGCCCTTTGCCGCCGACGCCATTCTCGAAGCGGTCGACGCGGAACTGCCCCTCGCGGTGTGCATCACGGAAGGCATTCCCACGATCGACATGATGCGGGCGCTCACCGTGGTTCGCGGATCCAAGACGCGTCTGATCGGTCCAAACTGCCCCGGGCTCATCACCGCCGGTCAGGCCAAGGCCGGCATCATCCCCGGGCATATCTGCAAGGAAGGACGCGTCGGAATCGTTTCGAAAAGCGGGACGCTGACCTACGAAGCGATCCACCAGCTCACCAAGCTCGGCCTTGGCCAGACGACCTGCATTGGCATCGGCGGAGATCCGCTGATCGGCACGAGCTTCATCGATGCGCTGAAGCTATTTGGCGACGATCCAGCAACCGAGGCGGTCGTCATGATTGGGGAGATTGGCGGAAACGCCGAGCAAGAGGCGGCCGCATTCATTGCCTCGCATTTCAGGAAGCCGGTCGTCGGTTTCATCGCCGGCCAGACCGCCCCGCCCGGGCGACGCATGGGGCACGCGGGGGCAATCATTTCGGGTGGCAAGGGCACGGCTTCCGAGAAGATGTCCGCCTTGGCCAACGCGGGGGTCCACGTCGTCAAGAGTCCCGCCGATCTCGGCGCTGCGGCGAAGGCCGCCCTCAGGGCGTGAACGGCCAGGACCGACGAGTTTGTCTGGCTATTTGCTATAATTGAAGGGTTTATTAGTCCTCTGATTCATTCACTGCCGCGGAAGGATCCCTGAATGGCTCCGACTGACGTCGCGGCCCAAGCGGGGGCCGCACAACCCGTACCACGCCGGATCACAAACGACCTCAGCATCCAGGTCGCGACCGTCAACGGCTCAGGCAGCCAGACGGCAAACCTCGTTCTGCTTCGTTCCATTTTCCAGATGGGCGTGCCGGTTTCCGGCAAGAACATGTTCCCGTCCAACATCGCCGGTCTGCCGACGTGGTACACCATCCGCGCGAATTACCAGGGTTACGTCGCCAGAAAGAAAGAGATTGATTTCCTCGTCGCGATGAACGTCGAGACGGCCAGGGAAGACGTCATGGCGTTGGAGCCGGGTGCCGCCGTCCTGTATGACGAGCCGCTCAAGCTCAACGCGCTTCGCAGCGATCTCGTCTTCTACGCCGTTCCGTTCGACAAGATTGTCGCCGAGGTCTGCCACGACGCGAAGCTTCGACGCCTCGTCAAGAACATGATCTATGACGGCGTACTGTCAAAGCTCCTCGACATAGATCTGGCCGAGATGGAGCACGCGCTCCGCCGACAGCTCGGCAAGAAGACGAAAGCGATCGAACTGAATCTCGCGGCCCTCGAGGCCGGATTCGCGTTTGCCGGAGAACACCTCGTCAAACAGGATCCGTACGTCATCGAGCGGATGAACAAGACGGCCGGAATGATCCTGGTCGAGGGCAACGCCGCCGCGGCCATGGGTTGCATGATGGCGGGCGTTACCGTGATTGCCTGGTACCCGATTACTCCGTCGTCGTCGCTGCCCGAGACGCTGATTTCTTTCATGAAGAAATATCGCGTCGAGAAGGAGACGGGGAAGGCGACGTTCGCCATCGTCCAGGCTGAGGACGAGATTGCGGCAATCGGCATGGTGGTTGGTGCGGGATGGGCTGGCGCCCGGGCGATGACGTCCACGTCCGGTCCGGGTATTTCGCTGATGGGCGAGTTTGCCGGCCTCGCGTACTACGCGGAACTTCCGGGGGTCGTGTTCGATATTCAGCGCGTCGGTCCTTCGACCGGCTTGCCGACGCGTACCGCGCAGGGCGACATTCTCCAGGTGGCGACGTTGTCGCATGGCGACACCAAGCAGATGATGCTGATTCCGGCGTCCGCGGAAGAGTGCTACACGATGGCGACGGCCGCATTTGATCTGGCCGAACGCTTCCAGACGCTCGTGTTCGTGATGAGCGACCTCGATCTCGGCATGAACACCTGGATGTCGAATATGTTCACGTATCCGGACACCCCGCTCGATCGCGGAAAGCTTCTCGATGAGGTCACGCTGAAACGGCTGGGCGAGTGGGGCCGTTATCGCGACGTGGACGGCGACGGCATCCCGTATCGGACAATCCCCGGCACCGGCGGCCCGGCCTATTTCACGCGCGGGTCCGGTCACAACGAGAAGGGGCAGTATAGCGAACGCCCGGACGACTACGTTCACAACATGGAGCGGCTCGCCCGGAAATTCGACAGCGCCAAGGATTACGTCCCGAAACCGATTCTGGCCGGGGATCTCGACTCCGACATTGCCATCGTGGGGTACGGCAGCAGCCATTGGGCGATCGAGGAAAGCCGGGATCAGCTGCTTCGCGAAGTGGGCGCGTCAACCGCCTACATGCGGCTGCGCGCGTACCCCTTCACGGAAGAGCTCGAGGCGTTCATCGATCATCATCAGCGGATCTATGTCGTCGAACAGAACCGCGATGCGCAGATGCTCAGCCTCATGCGTCTGGCGTTGAGCGCCGAACGCGGTGCGAAGCTGCGAAAGGTGCTTCATTACAACGGGCTCCCGATCGACGCCCGCTCGATCACCGACGAGATTCTCGCGCAGGAAGGGATCCCTCGCCCGGCCCATGCTGGTGCCTCGGAGGCTCTGCTGGCTGGGAAAGACTGAGCGCCTCTAAACAGAACATCAAAATGGATACGACGATACCCGCCCCAGGGAAGAAGACCAACCGCATCGGCCTCGAACACACGCTCTATCGTGGAGGCAAGACGACGCTCTGCGCGGGATGCGGCCACAACGCTATTTCGGAGCGAATCATCGACGCCTTTTTCGAGATGGGCATCGATCCGAAACAGGTCATCAAGCTGTCGGGGATTGGGTGTTCGAGCAAGAGCCCGGCCTACTTCCTCGGCACGTCGCACGGCTTCAACAGCGTTCACGGTCGCATGCCGTCAGTCGGCACCGGGGCCGTGCTGGCGAACCGCAAGCTCATCGCGATCGGCGTCAGCGGCGACGGCGACACCGGGGCCATTGGCATCGGCCAGTTCGTCCATCTGATGCGGCGGAACGTCCCGTTGATCTACATCATCGAAGATAACGGCTGCTATGGCCTGACCAAGGGACAGTTCTCGCCGACCGCCGACGTCGGGTCGAAACTGAAGACCGGCGTGGTCAACGACCTGACGCCGATCGATACGTGCGCCCTCGCGATCGAGCTCGGCGCTTCCTTCGTCGCGCGCTCGTTTTCCGGAGACAAGAAGCAGCTGCTGTCGATTCTCAAGGCGTCGCTCAGCCATCGCGGCACGGCGCTCATCGACGTCATTTCCCCTTGCGTGACCTTCAACGATCATGAAGGGTCGACGAAGAGTTATGCCTACGTGAAGGACCACGACGAGCCGCTTGGCGAAGTCAGCTTCGTTCCGTTCTTCGACGACATCTCAATCGAATACGATCCCGGTACCACTACCCAGGTCCAGATGCACGACGGTTCGAAGCTGTATCTGAAGAAGATGGCCGAGGATTACGATCCCACCGACAAGCTCAACGCGGTCAGGACGATTCACGAAACGTCCCGGCGTGGCGAGTTCGCGACTGGCGTCCTGTATATTGAGCCGGACAAGCCGGACTTTCTGGAACTGCTCAACATCGTTGACGAGCCGCTGGCCACGCTGCCAACCGAGCGTGTGCGCCCGGGACGTGAAGTGCTGACGGAGATCATGGATAGCTTGCGTTAGCCTGGAGCGAGCCTCAGTAGACACCCGTAGCGCGGCGCTTTAGCGCCGCGTCAGAGCTGCGGAAGAGTCACACCTATGCGAACCATCACGAGCGTATTGACGGTCCTGGCGCTTTCGGTGGTAGGCGCGCAGTCTCCAAGCGCGCAGGCTCGACGGCCCCTCAACGTCGACGACCTCTTCAACCTCAAAGAAGTGCGCGATCCGCAGCGATCGCCGGATGGGAAGTGGGTCGCGTATACGGTTGCCCGCGCAGTCAAGGACACCGACAAGAACGACACCGACGTCTGGATGGTGAGCTGGGATGGCCAGCAGCAGGTGCAGGTGACGTCGTCGGCAGAAGGTGAGTCGACACCGCGCTGGAGTCCTGACGGAAAGTATCTCGCGTTCCTTTCGTCACGTCAGGGCGCGAAAAAGTCGCAGATCTGGCTGCTGAACCGGGCCGGGGGAGAGGCGGTCAAGCTGACCGACGTCAAGGGGGGCATTTCTGACTATGCCTGGTCCCCCGATAGCAAGCGGTTCGTGCTCGTCGTGGAAGATCCGGATCCGACGGTGGCTGACGAGGAGAAGGACAAGGACAAGAAAGACGGCGAGCCGAAGACCCCGAAGCCGATCGTCGTCAATCGTTACCAGTTCAAGGCTGACGTCAGCGGTTACCTCCGGGGCGAACGATCGCACCTGCAGCTCTTCGACATCGCCGCAAAGAAAGCCGAACTGCTGACGACAGGCGTCTTCGACGAGGAGTCGCCTGCCTGGTCGCCAGACTCCACACAGATTGCTTTCATTCGACGGCACGGCGAAGGGGACGTCGACAAGGCTCCTAATCACGATCTGTTCGTCATCGAGGCTCGCGCCGGCGCGAAGGAGCGCCGGCTCACCACGACGACGGCGGAAGAGAGTGGCAGGCTGTCGTGGAGTCCCGACGGACGGACGATTGCGTATTTGCTCGGCGACGAGCTGAAGTACTCGGCGTACGACCAGAATCGGCTCGCCATCATTCCGGCCGCAGGTGGACCCTCGCGAATCCTGACGGACACACTCGATCGTCCGGTCCGGACGCCCTCGTGGACCAGCGACGGTTCAATTCTCGTCACCGTCGTCGACGATCGATCCGAATACATCGGCAGAATTCCGGCGACAGGCGGCAAAGTCGAGCGGCTCCTGACGGGCCAGCGTGTCGTCAACAGCTTTTCTGCCGGCGCGGATGGCGGGCTCGCCGTCGTCGCCTCGTCGCCCCGGGAAGTGCAGGAGATCTACGCGCTCGAATCAGGCAAGTTGCGCCAGCTGTCGCACCAGAACGACGACTGGTTCAAGACCCTGCAGCTGTCAACCACCGAAGAGTTCTCGACGACGGCGAAGGACGGGACTGAGGTGCACGGGCTGATTGTGAAGCCGATCACCTTCCTTCCCGGCAGACGTTACGCGGCGCTCTTGAGGATTCACGGCGGTCCGAACGGGCAGGACTCGAACGCCTGGAGCTTCGAGCGAGAACTCTTCGCCGCCAACGGCTACGTCGTCGTCAATGTGAACTATCGCGGCAGCAATGGCCGCGGCAGCGCGTATCAGAAGGCGATCTTCGCGGACTGGGGCAACAAGGAAGTCGTGGATCTCCTGGCGGCGATGGACTACGTCCAGACGCTCGATTATGTCGATCCGTCGCGGTTGGGAATCGGCGGGTGGAGCTACGGGGGGATCCTCACGAATTACACGATCGCGACAGATGGTCGATTCAAGGCCGCGATCAGCGGCGCGGGAAGCTCGAATCAGATCTCGATGTACGGGACGGACATGTACATCACACAGTACGAGAACGAGCTTGGTCCGCCGTGGAAAAACCAGGATCTCTGGATCAAGCTTTCATATCCGTTCTTTCATGCCGACCGGATCCACACGCCGACCTTGTTCATGGGAGGCGAGAAGGACTTCAATGTCCCGTTGCTCGGCGGTGAACAGATGTACCAGGCCCTTCGCAGCCTGAGCGTCGACAGCGAACTCGTGATCTACCCGAACCAGTTCCACGGAATCACGATTCCCAGCTACAAGAAGGATCGACTCGAGCGCTATCTGGCGTGGTACGAGAAGTACTTGAGGCCAGTGTCAACCACGTCGCTGCCGACACGATAAACTACAACCCCCTTCGGTCTCGTCGAGTGTTGCCCCGAGCGCGTCCTCGCACGTGGCTACCGGATCGTTCGGGAGTCCCTCCTCGTCCACACCCGGACCGTTCGGGTTCCCCTGGTTCGGCGCGTCGGTGGGACGGTCTCCTTCAACCACGCCGAGGTGGTTTTCGGGGTCGTGTTGTGTGGTCATCTGTGTTTTTTCCGTGTTCTTCCGTGTTTTTCCGTGGCGTGCCTATAATGATCAGATATGGAAATGACTTTTGCCATCATCAAGCCGGATGCGGTGCGCGCACGCGTGGCCGGCAGGATTCTCCAGCGCATTGAGGATGAGGGATTCCAGATTCGTGCCATGCGGCTGGTCAACCTCTCAAAACGGGATGCGGAGGGATTCTACGCGGTTCATCGCGAACGTCCGTTCTTCTCGAGCTTGACGACGTTCATGTCCTCAGGGCCTGCGATCGTGCTGGCGCTCGAGGCGCCAGACGCGATCAAGAAGTGGCGGACGCTGATGGGCGCCACCGACCCGGGGAAAGCTGACGCCGGCACGCTGCGGAAGGAATTCGGCCGGTCTATCGAGAACAATGCGACACACGGATCCGATGCGACTGAGACGGCGGCGTTCGAGTTGTCGTACTTCTTCCCGGGAATCGAGTTTGCGGGGTAGGTCGTGGGAAAGCTGCTCCTCGTCGCCGGGCTGGTCATCGCCGGAATTGGCCTGCTCATGATGGTCGGGATTCCGTTCGGTCGGCTACCAGGGGACATCGTGATCAGGCGGGGCAGCAGCACGTTCTACTTTCCGCTGGTAACCTCCATCCTGCTGAGTATCATCCTGACACTCCTGCTTGCATTGTTCCGCAGGTAGGGGTGTCAACGCGCGCAACACAACAGCAAAGGAACTGAATGGCAATCAAGGCAGATCGGTGGATCAAGAAGATGGCGCTCGAACACCGCATGATCGAGCCGTTCGAAGATCGCCAGGTTCGTGCTGGCGTTGTGTCGTTCGGTCTGTCGTCGTACGGGTACGACATCCGGGTTGCCGACGAGTTCAAGGTGTTCACCAACATCAACAACACCGTCATCGATCCCAAGAACTTCGATCCGCGATCGTTTGTCGACGTCAAGACCGACGTCTGCATCGTCCCGCCCAACTCCTTCGCGCTGGCGCGAACGATTGAGTACTTCCGAATTCCGCGCGACGTCCTGACGGTCTGCCTGGGAAAGTCCACCTACGCACGCTGCGGAATCATCGTCAACGTCACGCCGTTCGAACCCGAGTGGGAGGGGACGGTCACGCTGGAGATCTCGAATACGACGCCGCTGCCTGCCCGGATTTACGCCAACGAAGGCATTGCCCAGGTGCTGTTCTTCCAGAGCGATGAGGCGTGCGAGATCTCCTACGCCGACAAGAAGGGTAAATACCTCAAGCAGACGGAAGTTACGCTGCCGAAGATCTAGAATCACCGTGTTGAGCCCTGAGCCTTTTCCCTTGTTGAGTCCATGTCTGTCTCGGCGCGCGTCCCAGTAGTAGCCGGGTTGGCGTACATCGAGCGCGTTCGCCACTTGCCGCGAACTTTCACCGCCACCCTGTCGGTGGAACCGGGCAATCGGTATTTCCGGCACGCCATCGTGGTTTCATCCGACACTGGCAAGGTCGGCTACGTCGCGCCCGAGATTGCCAGCCATTATTACGACACCGTCAGAATCGCCACGACACCGATCACGTGTCCGGCGCGTCGCGGCTCTCCCGCGGATCACGAAACCTCCGGCGTGGAATTGTTCGTCGATCTGACCGGAGTACCGACATCAGAAACAGCATGAGATTGAGGCGGACGATCCTGCGTGCGTCTGCGACGACGCTGCTGGGTCTAGTGGCGTCGTATCAGACGCTCGCTCAGTCGGCTCCGCAGACGCTGCCGCCGACCGCGGAACGAGCGTATGCAGAAGTCGCCTCGCGGTTCGACGAGCGCGATGCGCTGTCGATCGTGTCCTTCATGGATCAGTATTGGCGCCTGGCCGGCAATCCCGGCTTCAATGCGTCAATTGATCACATCCGCGATCGCCTGGTCGCCGCCGGGTTCACCGCCGCGACGACCGCCGCGCCAGCCACCGTTCGGGTGGATGAATTTCCGAATACCGGGCGCGGATGGGACTACCGCGTCGGTACCCTGCAATTCGATGATGAAAGCGAGCCGCTGCTCTCACGCGAGCGCGACCGCGTATCTCTCGCCATCAACTCCTTCTCGACCCAGCCACGCGGGCTGACGGCTCCGCTCGTCGATGTGGGCGCCGGCAGCGACTACGCCGGGAAAGAGATCAAAGGGGCGGTGATCCTGGGTGATGCTCCGCTTGGACGGCTCTGGCAAGAGGCCGTGAAGCGACGCGGAGCGGCCGGAGTCATCTCTACGGATATCGCCGACTACATTCGCCCCGCCGATCCGTCGGCGATGTCGAACGAACAAAAAGACGTGCTGCAGTGGGGAAGCGTGCCCTACGATGCCGCCGCCAAGGCGTTCGGATTCAAGTCATCGTGGCGGGCCTCCGATCGCATGCGCGCGCGATTGAAGCACGGCGCCGTCAACGTCCGCGTGACCATCGATTCCACCTTTTACGAAGGGCCGACTCGTACGCTCGTCGCCGAAATCCCTGGCCGCACCAGGCCGGCTGAGCGAATCGTCATGGTTGCCCACGTCCAGGAGCCCGGCGCGAACGATGACGGAAGTGGGTGCGGCACGTTGTACGGGTTGGCTCGCGCACTGGTCACCGCGATCAAGTCTGGTGCGCTGCCGCAGCCTGAGCGAACGCTGACATTCATGTGGGTGGATGAAGTACGAGGCAGCCGGCAGTGGATCACGTCGCGCCCGGACGAGGCGCGCGGCGTTCAGTACATGTTCGCGATGGACATGACCGGCGAGGACACGTCAAAGACCGGAGGAACCTTCCTCATCGAGAAGCAGGCGGATCCGTCCGCCGTGTGGGCGCGTCCGTCGGACCCCCATACCGAATGGGGCGGGAGTGAAGTCAAGCCTGAAAGATTGAAGGGGAGCCTGCTGAATGACGTGCACCTGGCCATGTGCCTGCGGCGTGCCCGGGACACGGGCTGGGTGGTGAAGACGAATCCGTACGAAGGCGGCAGCGATCACACCGCGTTTGCATCCGCGGGAGTCCCGTCGCTGCTCAACTGGCACTTCACCGATCGGTACTATCACACCAGCCAGGACCGGCTCGACAAGGTGAGCGCGGCGGAAATGAAGAACGTCGGCATCGCCGTCGCGACTTCTGCCTGGCTGCTGGCGTCAGCCACCGACCAGGATGCGGCGGCAGTACTCAACCTGCTCACGCATGCGGCACAAGCGCGCCTCACACTCGAAAGGGAACAGGGATCTGCGCTTGCAGCCAGGGGCACCGATCCCGCCGCCGCGGCTGCCATTGAGAAGCAAGTCACGGCGGCGTGGCTCAAGTGGTACGACGAGGCTTTCGAGAGTGTGGCTCGCTTGCCAATCGCAGGAGACACCGATCGCATGCGGGATCAAATCGCCGCTGCGAAGGCGGCGATTCAATCAGAGAACCGCAGGTAGAAAAACGCCGGCTGTTAGCGGGCGGTTTTCTGTGGTGCCGCCGCCGCGGTTGAGGATGGAGCGTCGGGCATCCGCTCGAGGCCGACGAGCTTCCAGCCGCCGGCTTGTCGCTGAAAGTAGGTGCGGACAGGGCGCACCCATGTCGGGTGACCGGCGCTGTCAACGGCGATATCCACGGCGACGAAGGTGCCCGCCCCGGTAGGCAGGCCCGTGGGCGCGTCGATTGACGTCGTCGAACTTCGCGTCTCAGCGATGGGCTGGGTCTCTCCGGTCGCGTTGTCAAAGCGCAACCAGGATGCGCGATACGTCGCCGGGCCACTTGCGACGCCGGCCGCGACAGCCGCATTTTCAAACGTCAGCCGGCCGTTCGCATCGAGACCAGGCGACACAACCGGGTTCACCGCGGTCAGGTAAATGCTCGCAATTTTGTTGCGGCGCTTGATCAAGACGTCGCCGAGATACTTTTCCGCATTGGGATCGCTGTAGTGCCCCTCGTGGACGGCGGCGCGAATCAATTCGTCGCTGAACGCCGCCACTCGTCGCGCCGCCCAAAACGCATCGTCATCGCGCAGTTCCATGTACGCCGTCGTCGGCGTCTGCGGCCGCCACTCCCGGGGATCGAACCGATCGCCTTCGAACTTACCAATCGACGGGTACTCGACGTATTTGATCGTCTGCCACGGACTCAGAGCAAAGCCGAAGGAAAAGAGCCGCTTCAGGGATGGCTCGCCTTCGTAAAAGTGCTCGTAGCTGAGGTCCCACTCGTACAGGTCGTTGCACATGCCAAAGGTCGAGCCGACGTCCTGGAGGTAGTGCTTCACGACTGAGCGGCCGTTGACGGTTTCCAGGGTGTCCAGCGTGTTGGCCGCCTTCAGGTCGGTCAAGTTGGTCCACGCGCCGAAGACCCGCAGCGCGCGAAGCTCCCGGCGATGCTCATGCGGGACGACGTCGTTCGGGTCATCGGGGCGTGTGCCTGCATACAGAAAGCCGCCGAGGATCTTGCCTGGGAGCAGCCGGCCGGCGATGACTCGATACGAGCCGTCGGCATTCTTGGCAACGTTCTCGAGAACCACATTCATGTCGTCCCGGGTGAATCTCGTTCGCTTGCCGGACGGTCGCTTGACCGTGGCTTTTGGATCGATCTCCGCCTTTTTCGGATCGAACGTACTGATGAACGATTCCACCTGGTTGTATCCCAGGGCCCAAAAAATCTTGGTCGCGACAGCAACGGCTCCGGTTGCGCCCTCGGGGAAGTAGGGAGGATCGAACTCGAGGAACCACGTATCTCCCTTGGCATCTTTTGCGGTAAAGCCAGGGTGGGCGCCCGCGGTCTTCTCTCGAACCAGCACCCACTTTGACGGATCAGGCGGCGCGGCGACGTTCGGACCTCGCGCGATCTGATCGGTGCTGATCGCGGCGGTGCCGATGCGGTTCGTGAACCAGTTCGAGTCGGGGACCTCGTCGATCGTGTTGATGTTCTTCGCGCGCAGATTTGTTGGCTTGTACTGCGACGTAAAGAACAGGTTGTGCGTCATCTCGAAAAGCGAGCCGATCTCGTATTCCTGCGCTTTCGAAGCGTCCTGCGATTCCGGCGCGCGGGTGATCGGATCATCCGGGTAGAAATGCGGAGCTTTCGTCGAAACGGTGCTGGTCAAAAGGCCGAAAGTGGCAGCCACGAGAATCAGGCGGCCGCGAAGGATGCGTGAGGTAAAGGTAGCCATGAATACTCTTTTAGAAAGCCGCGGACGACGAAAACACGATATTCAAGCCTTCGTTGCCCCTGGCGAGTTCGATCCGTAGGGGTGTTGCGAAGGGGCCGTGGAGGCGTACGCCGAATCCGTAGTTGCTTTTCAGTCCATTGAAATCGAAGTCGGCGGTGCGCTGCGTCACTTTACCCGCGTCGTAAAAGACCGCGGTGTCCATGAACCGGTTGACCATGATGCGCCATTCTGCCTGGAACAGCAGGCTGTTCCGATCGCGGAAGCGCCAGCTGCTGAACGCTCTCAGAGACGATCCACCACCAACGGCCGGCAGCATGAAAAACGGGATCTTCTGGTTGTCCTTGTCGAAGGCGGTCTGAGCGAACCCACGCAGCGAAATGACCCATGCTTCCCGAAGGATAGGGAAATGCTGGATCACCTCGTAATCGACCTGCTTGAATCCAAATTCGTCGTCGCGGTCGGTGTAATCGTGAAACGTCACACCATAGAAGCCGCCCCGTCGCGTGTATCCCGGAGAGGTGCGCCAATCGAGGCCGACGGTTCCATGTGAATGAAGATAGCTGACGGTCGCGCCCAGCCCCGGAAGGGTCTCAGGCGTAAACACAGTGTCGACCGAGGGATCAGTCCCTCGGCCACTCCGCTGAGACCATTCGGAGATCTCTTCTCCGAACTGGAGGGTCAGATACCGTCGCGTCGGCCTCAGGCTCAGCGTGGCCGATCCGTATGGCTGCCGAAAGAGATAGTTCGTCTTGTCGTCAACCGACGTGTGCATCCCGATTCCGTAGAACCCCACTTGCGTGGCTTCGCGCCAGCCGCCGATCACCGATAGGTCGCCGCGCCGGTCGAAGAGTCGGGGGGCCCGGAACTCGGTCTCGAAGCGTTTGTAGCCGGTGATCGTGTAGCTCCCACGAAAGTCGAGGAAGTTATAGGCGCCGAGGCGCTGGGCGTACCCGAGCCCGAGCGTAAACCCGCCGCCCGAGTAGGCGCTCTGAAAGAAGGGATGCAGCTTCAGGCCGCTCTGCAGCAGGTCGTCCGCTCGGTTCAACAGCTGTTCGGCCTTGCTAGGGACGTAGGGGTGCAGTTGTTTGGCCTTTTCCGCCTGTTCCTGCTCAATCGTCGCCTCGCGCGTCGGCGCGTCCGCCTGTTGCGCAATGGCAGAGGTGGCCGGGGCGGAAGTGAAAGAAAGGACAGTCAGGAGCCACACTGCCGGAGCACGCATAGGTAACCTCTTCCCGAGGCGGTTCTTGCCGCGGAACGTAGACACGACGGCCACGTCGAGCAATCAGTTGAAACGCAAAATCTTATCGCGTCTGAGTGAGCTGGCTCAAGTCACCGGAACGAAAACTACGCGTGCCGGGGCCTCATCCTCGCTTTTCTGGCGCGGCCCACTCCCAGGACATCAACTGTCACGCGAATGGCCCCGCTGTGAAATGATAGCTATGTGAGTCGAGGCGGGACTTCTGCCGGTGTGGCGGCGTCCTTTATTGAGCCGACCTCTGACTCGCCGCTCACTTTAGGGAGTTCCGAATGATTTTGCGCGCCCGTGCACGGTTGATAGTTCTGACGCTGACGATCGCGACCACGACCGTTGGAGTGACATACGCCCAGCGGGCGGCCGCCACGGGTCCCCAGAACACGCCGCTGACGGCCCCCGTTCCCGTCGATCCACGGATTACCGTTGGGACATTGCCGAACGGCCTGCGTTATTACCTCCGCGCCAATAATCAACCGCAGGGTCGCGCCGAGCTTCGCCTCGTCGTCAACGCTGGCTCGGTCCTGGAAGACGACGATCAGCGCGGACTCGCGCATTTCGTGGAACACATGTGCTTCAACGGCACGCGTCATTTTCCAAAGCAGGATGTCGTGGCATTCCTGCAGTCGACCGGCATGCGCTTTGGCGCCCATATCAACGCCAACACGGGCTTCGACCAGACGGTCTATCAGCTGACGATCCCTACCGATAGTCCGGCGGTGATCGATCGTTCGTTTCTGATCCTGGAGGACTGGGCCCACGCCGTTTCCTTCGACCCCGACGAAATCGATAAAGAGCGCGGCGTCATTCTGGAGGAATGGCGAACGGGACTCGGAGCCGGTGCCCGCATGCTGGATGTCCAGCTTCCGGTGCTGCTCAAGGATTCACGCTATGCCGAGCGCTTGCCGATAGGCAAACCTGAAATCATCCGTTCGTTCCCGTACGACCGGCTGAAGAAGTTCTACGCCGATTGGTATCGGCCCGATCTCATGGCGGTCGTTGCCGTCGGTGATTTCGACGTCGCCAAGATCGAACCGCTCATCCGTTCTCACTTCGGATCGATTCCCGCGGCGGTGTCTCCGCGCCCGCGGTTGAACTATGACGTCCCGGATCATCCAGGTACGAGATATACCGTCGCGACCGATCCCGAGGCGACGTCCACTGTCGTCACCGTCTCGAGCATAATGGCCGCTCGCGACCAGACCACGCTCGGCGCCTATCGTCAGCAGACAATAGAGCGGGTCTTCGGCGGTCTCCTCTCGAGCCGTTTCGCGGAGATGGCGCAAAAACCCGATGCACCGTTCCTCGACGCCGACACGAACCGCGGCCTCTTCGCTGTGAAGACGGCCGAGGCGACGACGCTGAGCGCGCTCGTTCCGGATGGTGGCGTTGAGCGGGGGCTGACGGCACTGTTCACGGAGGCCAGCCGGGTAGCGCAGTTCGGGTTCACGCAAACCGAGCTGGATCGCTTTCGTCTGAACTACATGCAGACGTTTGCGCAACTCGCCGCGTCCAACGACGAGCACACGTCGGAGTCGCTGGCCGACGAGTTCATCCGCAATTTCATGCAGCAGGAGCCGATTCCCGGGATCGCCTACGAGAATGGTCTGGTGCAGCGATTCCTTCCCGAGATCACGCTCGCCGACGTCAACAACCTCGCGCGCGAATGGATCCCCGATCGGAATCGTGTGGTCGCGGTGAATGCGCCGAAGAAGGCCGGCGTACCGGTCCCGGACGAAGCGAAGCTTGCGGCGCTGATCAAGAACGCCGGCGGCGGAACGCTAACGGCGTATGTGGACTCGGTGAGTGCGAAGCCGTTGCTGGAGGCCGAGCCCAAACCGGGCGCCGTCGCAAAGACGGCGACGAAGGCGCAAGGCGTTACCGAGTGGACGTTGTCCAACGGCGTGCGGGTCGTGCTGGATCCGACGACTTTCAAGCAGGACGAGATCCTGTTTCGCGCTTTCAGCCCGGGCGGCACATCCCTCGCCAGCGATCAGGACTACATCGCCGCCGAAACGGCTGACCAGATAGTGGCCGAAGGCGGTCTCGGCACCTTGAGCGCCATCGATCTGAGCAAGAAACTCGCCGGCAAGGTCGCCGTCGTGCGTCCGGACATCGGCGAGATGTATGAAGGCCTCAGCGGCCGCGCCCTCCGTCGCGATCTCGAGACGATGTTTCAGTTGATCTATCTTCGATTCACCCAACCGCGCGCCGATGGCGAGGCGTTCCGCGCAACGATCGGACAACTCAACGCGGCGCTGGCGAATCGGGAAGCGCAGCCGGACGCGGTATTCGAGGACGCACTGAACGCCGCCGTCACCCAGAATCACCTCAGAGCCAGGCCGATGAGTCCCGAGATGGTCTCGCAGATGAACCTCGACAAGTCCCTGGCGTTCTATCGGGATCGCTTCGCCGACGCCAGCGACTTCACGTTCGTGTTCGTCGGCAGCTTCGATCTTCAGACGATCAAGCCGCTCGTTGAGCGCTATTTGGCGAGCTTGCCCGCGCTCCATCGCAAAGAGGCCGGACGCGATGTCGGCATCCGGCCACCAACCGGCGTCGTTGAAAAAGAGGTGAAGAAGGGAGACACCCCCAAGAGCGAGGTTGGGATCGTGTTCAGCGGACCTTTCCAGAACAATGAAAGGAACCGCATCATCCTCCGCGCAATGGCCAACGCGCTCGGTGGCAACCTGCAGCGCGTGCTTCGAGAGGATCTCGGTGGCACCTATGGCGTCAGCGTCGTGCCCGAGTTCACCAAGCGGCCGAGCGAGGAATACCAGGTGACGATCACCTTTGCCTGTGACCCGGCGCGGACGCAGGATCTCGTCAAGGCGCTTTTCGCGGTCGTCGACGATCTCAAGACGAACGGGCCCGGCGTCGGGCAGGTTGCCGACGTCCAGGCGGCGCTGCGCAGAGACCTGGAAACCGACAGTCGACAGAATGGCTACCTCTTGAACCAGCTGGCGTATGCCTATCAGTACGATGAGGCCGTCTCCGATCCAGTAGGGTTGCGAGCTGTGTACGACCAGTTGTCGGTCCCGTTGCTCCGCGACGCGGCCCGCACCTACCTCGACACGAACCGGTACGTGAAGGTCCTGCTCTTTCCGGAGTCCCGGTAGCGAGCCTCCCTAAATGGCTCCATTTGCCCGGAGTTCATCGTATTATGTGAGTCGGATACGGTTCGGCTTCGACACTGCCGAGCATGATCACCAGACTCAACCTCGACGGGGAAGGAAAGCCCTCGGACGTCCCGGAAGGTGAGGCGGTCCCTCGCGCCGATGCGACGTCACTGTACAGCTCGATCGCCGGCCAGATAGTCGTCGGCCGCTACCTCCTGCACGTAGGCGGATCCTGTGGTGGGGTGGTGGAGGAGACTTCAAGCGGCGTATCGACGCATACCCGTCCCCGGCCTACGCCGATTCTCCTCCCTCCCGGCTCTACTCGCGGTCTGCTCGATCGTGAGAAGGAACTGACCGCCGCGCTGTCGGCGGTAGACGCCGGCCTTTCGATTGAAGTGAGTGGGGAGTCTGGCGTTGGCAAGACCGCGTTTCTTCATCAGCTCGCGCATCATTCCGGAGCCGCGGCGTTCGTTGACGGGGTCGCGTACATCGGCGCGCGCCACCAGTCGTCGACGGATATCCTGCAGCTCGTCTTCGAAGCGTTCTATGAGAGCGACCAGGTCTGCAAACCCACCATTGCGGACATTCGGCGCGGCCTCGAAGAGATACAGGCTCTGATCCTGATTGATGACGTTCAGCTGCCTCAACACGAGATGGAGCTGGTGCTCGATGTGGCGCCGCGTTCCGCGTTGGCTTTGGCAACCCGGAAGCGCTGCCTGTTTGGTGAGCTGCGCAGCGTAGTTCTCGAAGGTCTCCCATCCAGAGAAGCAGTGACCCTGCTGGAGCGGGAACTCGGTCGTTCGATTACCGTGGCCGAGCGATCCCCGGCCTCGAATCTCTGTACCTCGCTTGGAGGACACCCACTTCGAATACGCCAGGCGGCATCCGTCATTCGCGACTACGGCATCTCGATCGACGTGCTGGCGCGCGACATCGCCCAGGAAAACCTGATAGGCGAGCTGATGGCGTCAACCGACGAGAAACACCGCCGCGCCCTGCTCGCGTTGGCTGCAACCACTGGAGTTCCAATTCCGGCGCAACACATTTCGGCGCTCGGGGAAGTAACCGACATCGATTCAGCTCTGACGGTCTTCGCCCGCCATGGTCTGGTGGTTCGGGGACAATCGCGTTATCGACTGGTCGACGGTGTTCAGGACCAACTCCGCCGGGTTGAGGATCTCAAGCCGTGGATCAATCGGTCGATCACGTATTTCACCGCCTGGGCCGAGCGCTACCGTCGCAGTCCGAATACGCTGCTGGAAGAGTCCGAAGCGCTCCTTCGTGCGCAGCAGGATGCCGTTGATGCCCAGCGCTGGGGAGAGGCGCTTCGCCTGGGCCGTCTGCTCGCACCGGCCCTCGTTCTGGCCGCACGGTGGGGAGCCTGGGCGATCGCGCTCGACTGCTGCCTGGCCGCCGCGAAGGCGATGAAAGACCGAGCGGCGGAAGCATGGACTCTTCATGAGATGGGGACGCGGGCCCTGTGTCTGGGCGAGACGGGTACCGCGCGCGCGTTGCTCAGTCAGGCGCTGAAACTTCGCGAGACGATGGAGGACGGCGACGCGCTTGCGGCCAGTCGGCGCAATCTCAGCTACGTGCTCGCGCCGATCGCCGTCATTTCTCGCCCGCCCGAGCCCGAGCCCGAGCGATTCGCGGACGTCGTCGATCTCGACGCGCTGCCGCTTCGAGATCACCGCCCGCCGCCTGTTCTCGTTCGCTCCACGCCCAGCGTCCGCTCCGTCCTCCTGATGACCGTGGCGTTCGCGATTCTTGCGAGCCTCGCATATTGGGCTGATCCGTCTGAGTTGTTTCAGGCGATTCAGGATGGGCCCAATGCCCCGCCGCTCTTGCAGAGCGGTCTGGCGACGGCCACAACCGACGTTGAGACGACGCCACAACTTCCCCGGCCGACTTCCCGGCAACCACGCGTGCTCAGGTTCACAGCCTTTCCTGACGTCATCGCGCGCGGTGAGTCGCTCGGGTTGTGTTACGACGTCGCGAACGGCACTCGGCTACGGATCGACCCTGACGTTGGCGAGGTGGGTGGGGGGCGGAACGATTGCGTCCGGGCGGCACCGGCTGAAACCACAACCTACGTACTGACGGCCCAGGGTGAAGACGGACAGAGCGTTCGCCAGACCGTGCTGGTGCGCGTCGGACTGGGCGGAGGGGCGCCGCGAACAAGTGTTCCGGACAGGGCAAGTATTCTGATCTTCACTCCGCGCCCAGGATCGATCGCGACAGGCGCGCCGACGGCCCTCTGTTATGCCGTCAACGGCGCCGCGCACGCGCGCATCGAACCCGGTATCGGGGAGGTCACCCCGACGAACACGCTGACCTGTCTGCGTGTTGCGCCGTCGCGCACGACCACATACGAGCTTGTGGCCTACGGCCGCGACGGCTACAAGGCCAAGCAGCAGCTGGTGATCTTCGTCAGGTAAGCGTGCGCGTCGCTGGCACTCATTCTCCGCGAAATTCCTTCCAACCCGCGAGCAGGTCGTTGACGATGATGGATGTTTCTTTTCTGAAGCGGGCGTCGAGGCTCTCGACCGCTGACAGCGCCTGCTTGCGGACCAGGAGGTCCTGAGGTTCACCGGCACCCAGTTGAACGCCCGAATCGTAGGCGATATCGGAAAGGTCCTGGACAGTCCTGAGATCGCTGATATGCACCTCACGATAGGAAGGCTCCCAGCTCGCCACCCACCATTCGAGCCAATGTTCCGCCCGCGTCGCGGCGCCCGGTATCAGGAGCGTCGGTCCAACCGCAAGGATGTTGTGCTTCAGCCGGCCGAGTTGTCGGGTCCCATCAATGATTCGAACTGCCGTCGAGGTCGGGGCTTCAAGGCACTCGAAATCGTCGAGGTTGGTCACCTCCTTTCCTTCCAGAAAGACATCGTCTTTTGGATCATCCGTGGGTCCCTGAACACGGACAAGAACCTTGTTGATACCCATGCTGCCGACGCCCATGCGTAGCCATCCGGCACTGACGACGGCAAAAAAGCCGGGTCGGAGATCCGGCCGTTCGCGGCGCACGAAGCGCTCGAAGGTTTCCATGCCCGTGATGACGGATTTCTTCGTCGCCTCGTCCATCGGCTGCATCTGTCTTTCGCCCCAGGCGAGGAACTCTGCGTGCGTTGCGGGCGACTGTTGCCGAATGTGGCGCACGATTGCGGGTTCGGGGGGCCGATAGCCCGGAGTCAGCAGACCGCGGCGATAGCCCTCGAGAAAGCGTGTCCAGAGAGCGTCACGATTTCGCGTCCATCCGCGCTCACGCGCGGCGAGCTCGATTGAGCCCATGAACCTGATGACGTCGATGAACAACGGTCCGCGAGCCGAGTCGTCGAAGTCGTCCAAGCCCCAGGCGTCTTCGGTGACGGCGAATTGCTCGACGTGGGCGTCGCCGTGGAGCCGTACGATTGGCACGCGAGGCACGGTGGCAAAGGCAGCGCAAACGCGGCTGATCCACGCGCGGTTGATGAATCGGAAATAGGTGAACGGGTCGGCGCGCAGCCGCTCTATTAGCGCATCCGGCGCATCGGCGAGCGCGGCAGGGTGTGGCCGAAGCTGGGCTCCGGCCGGAGGCGCGACAAGGATGCCGAGCGCGCCTAGTATCAGACCGAGGGGCAGCCGGTAACGTCGTCCGGTGCGATGCATGCGGCAGCTCTACTTCTTGCCGGCTTCAGGAACAGATTACCTCGTGAGATGTCGATTGTATTCGGTTTGTGATTCCACGCGAGCGGATCTATATACTCGGTTGGACCGCAAGTACTGGCGAGATTGGCGAGCAAGCAACAGGCGAGGAGCAGACATGTGCGATCAGGATCATTTTGAGCAGGACCGACAGCGGTACGACGCGCTGGGAATGGTGACACGCCGGCAGTTCGGCGTGCTCGTCGGCGCCGGCATCTCGATGATGTTGCCGCAGGTCGTCAATGCCGTGGCGGTGACCGAGTCCGACGTCGAGATCAAGACGACAGATGGCACCGCCGACTGTTATTTTGTACACCCGGCCAGCGGCAGTGCGGCCGCCGTTCTCGTCTGGCCCGACATCTTCGGATTGCGCCCCGCGTTCCGGCAGATGGGGAAGCGCCTTGCCGAGTCCGGCTATTCCGTCCTGGTGGTGAACCCGTTCTATCGAGTCAAGAAGGCGCCGACCGCTCCCAACGGCGCGGCGACGCCAATCGCCGACGTCCGGCCGCTCGCTCAAGGTCTCAACGAGACGACGCAAATGACGGATGCGAAGGCCTTCATCGGCTGGCTGGATCAGCAGGCATCGGTCGCGAAGAATCGGAAGGTTGGCACCCAGGGATATTGCATGGGTGGTCCGATCGCCTTTCGCACCGCGGCCGCCGTTCCCGACCGTGTCGGCGCGGTCGCCTCGTTCCATGGCGGCGGGCTCGTGAACGATACGCCGAACAGTCCCCACGTGCTGGCGGCGAAGACGCACGCGCAGTTCCTGATTGCGATCGCGGCCAACGACGATCAGCGTTCGCCCACAGAGAAAGATGTGTTGAAGGAAACCTTCGCGAAGGCGAATCTGCCGGCGGAGATCGAAGTGTACGAAGGCGCCGCGCACGGCTGGTGCCCGCCGGATTCGGGCGTCTACAACGAGCCCCAGGCAGAGAAGGCGTGGAGCCGACTACTCGCGTTGTACGGGAAAGCGTTGGCGTAGAGAGAGTGCCGTAGGTGAGGCTCGCGGTGCCTCGCGGGTCAAGACATCAAGAGGTCGCCGGCGTCGGCGACCTCTTGGTGTTCTTGGTTCGGTGGAGTAGCTGACGCGAAGTCAGCCGATCATTTATCGCGATTGTCGTTCCCTTGGCCGTTGTTGCGGTCCACTCTCACCTGACCACGGATTTCGCCGCCCTGAGACGTCTGCGTATGCACGTTCGCGTACGCCGTGCCGTTCATCAGCGCGCGCGTAAATTCGTCGAACGCGCCAGGCGTCACCTGCTGTGGTCCGGTAGGACCGACCACGTCGCTGGCGACGATCGTCCCTTCGACCGTTCCTGAGACATTCGGGCAGGCGGGTTTGTTGCCTCCGCCGCACAAGAACACCATGACGCCGCCGTTCACGCTCTTCTGACCGAGGTGAATGTGGGCGAAGAGCGTGTTGCCCCCTTCCAATCCTTCGAAGGTGAGCTTGTAGGTAAGCGCTCCGTCGTCGTTGAATTGCGCTTCGAGGGTTCCACGCGCGAGTGTGGAGACGACGGGCACTTCGTGCGTGCCAGCCAGGTTAGCCCTGAATGTGAGCGGCCGATCCTTTGCGGCAACGCTGAATCCGCCGATCGCCAGTACCAGGGCGACGACCAATGAGACAGTCGTCAGATGCTTCCTCATATGCCTCCTCGTGATTTCTACCCCATTGGTTGGTGTGAATGGCGGCCCGACGTTCGTGCGGGCGCCTGCGCATCATGGTGCAGGTGATGCGTCTCAGTCAAACACTGACCGTCAAGTGGCGTTACGGAAACGTAACCGAGCGCAAGATCGATGAAAATAGCGAGTCTCGACGCGGCCGGCTCGCGCGCTTTCAGCGACGAAACGGTGCGCCTTACCACTGACCAGGAGGCTATCGTGACCAGGAAACGTTTGCTCCTTGCCGCCGCGGCGGCCCTCGTCGTCGGAACAGGCTTTGCCCACCAGCAAGCCGGCGGAGACGCGCTCGATCCGGTACGCGTCGCGGCCGATACGCACCAACTCGCGCTCGAGAACGCGTTCGTCCGCATCCTCGACGTTCGCATTCCTCCTGGCAAGACGGAACCGCGCCACCGCCATCCGCACGGCCTGAGCGTGTACTTCACGGATTGGGATGCGAAGGTCACCGTCGACGGACAGCAGCCGCAGGTCAACCATCGGAAGGCCGGAACGTTTGCGTGGAGTGACGCGGTGATACACACCGTGGAAAACGTCAGTAAGTCAGAAGGACATGTGCTGCGCATCGAATTGAAGCAGTGACCATTTCACGTAGCGCCGACGACGTCGCGAACGATGACAGTCCCTGGGAATCTGACAGCGTGTGTCAGTTGTGACAACGCTGCCATCACTATTTCACCTCCAGTTCATGGCCGTTTCATCTCCACCGCGTCTTAACAAGTAGATGACGACGCGAAGTCGTCAACCGCCATCAGGCGCGAAAGGAGACGCCATGAAATCGATTCGTATCAAGGGACTCGTGTTCGCAGGAGCGATGTTGCTCGCTGCCGGCGCAAGCGCGCAGGCCGCGGACGTCCTCGTCAAGGCAAACGTACCGTTTGCATTCGAGGTCAACGGACAGACCATGCCAGCGGGGAAGTATTCGATTCAGCGCGACGAGAACTCGCCATCGACGCTGCTCATCAGAGGCGATGAGAAGAGCAACAGCCATGCCTCCGTCTTTGTGAATACGATTCGCGATGGAGGGCAGGAGCCCTCGAACGCGAAACCCACGATGATCTTCAAACACTCTGAAAACACTTACCAGCTCACCAGCATCTGGGATGCGCCGGACGACGGATTTGACGTGCTGTCCAGATGACCTCCGAGGCAGTGGGGTGCCGTCACCCCACTGCCAGCTCAGGCAACACCCCGGAGATCTTTCGATAGCCTCTGTCAGTTCGCACAGTAGGCCGGCGTTCGGCGCGCATCGGCGAAACCAGCGTGGCGACGACAACGAGGCCGAGGAGGACGTCGTGGTCACAGACGGGATCGATCGCCTCCGGGACGGCGCCGCGGTTGAAATCCGCCGGTGACGAGCCGTGAACCCTTCACGTCCCTTCATCCTTCGCCCGATTGCGACGTCGGCATTCGTCGACGCTCGACTATCTGGGGCTCGTCGCCGCGTTGAAGCGGCTCGTCACCGAGTTCTCAGCCCGGCATGCGATCGACATCGAACTGTCCCATGCAGGGATTCCCGAAACGCTCCCGTCAGAGGTGGCGCTGGGGCTCTTTCGTGTAACCGAGGAGAGCCTCGCGAATATCGCGAAGCATAGCGGAGCGAAGACAGCGCGCGTGGCCCTGACGGGGGCGACCGACGGCATCCACCTCACAATCGAAGATCAGGGCCACGGGTTTGAGATCGCCAACGCCAATCTGGAGCGCAAGGAAGGGTTGGGGTTCGTGAGCATGCGCGAGCGTCTCCGGGCCTTGGGGGGAACGGTTCATGTCGACTCGGCACTGGCACGCGGAACGCGAATCGACGTGCTCGTGCCGGTGGGAAGCCTGGAGACACGAGTGCCTCTGGGGCCCGTTGATGCTGCCGCGCCGCCAGGTTCAGTCTCCCGCCAGGTCGACACTCCATGACCCGCGCGAGAGTCCTGCTGGCCGACGATCACCTGCTCATCGCGCAGGCGAGGCAGGTCGTACGTCTCTCCCGCGATTGCGAAGGCGATGGTTGATGAAACGCTGGTTGCGGGTGGGTCGGTCGTTACCCGCGAGTTGAGCGGCCGCGAGCGGGAAGTGCTGCAGCTTCTCGCTGAGGGCAAGTCGATGAAGGAAGTGGCGGCCATCCTCGACATCAGCCCCCGAACGGTTGAATTTCACAAGTACCGAATCATGGATCTGCTGGGCGTCAAGACGAATGCGGAGCTGGTTCAGCAGGCCATCAGGCTTGGCCTCATCGCATCGTAGGCACCGTCAAGAGAGAAGGGAAAGCCCCCGTTGTTCCCTTCTCCCTTGCCAGCTTCTCTACCACGCGTCGGGCCGACCCCAACGCGCTCCCGCTCGGGCCGCGGCCTCAGAATGAGAACCGTGCGCCGATTCTGATTTGCCTCGGTGTCTGAATCTGCGGACCGGCCAGGATCTGCGACGTGGGCTGGCCGAAGTTCGGATTTGGACCGCCGCCGAATGTCAGCGACGTAAAGTTGTCGTAGCCCTGTACGATCTGTTGATCGAACAGATTGAAGACGTCGGCGAGCAGCGTCACGCGTCGTTCGCCGCCGAGTTTCCAATCGTAGGCGGCCTGAAAATCGACCTGGCGCTGGAACGGCGTCCGAGTTTTGAACCCGTCGACCGTTTGAATACCGCTGCCGCGAGCCGCATCCGGAATTTCGCCGCCGTTCCCGTACACCGGGCTGGTCGTCAGCGGCGTCAGCGGCGCCCCCGATCCGGCAAACAGGCCGAGACCCAGGTTGAGATTGCCCCACAGGTACTGACCGAAGACTTTGAACTGCTGTGGACGATCGAGCGGAAGAATCCCGTTTGGATCGCCAAGGAACCGAATGTCTCCCTCGAAGCCAAATTGCGGGACGCCGATTGACGTGTATGTCGGGTCGTTTTGCGGGAAGTCGTACAACGACGAGATTCCCGGATCCGACTGGCCGTTGTCATCGCGGTAGAAACCTTCGAAGTTCCCACGGAGCCGCGACCATTGATAGGACGCCAGCATCGACCAGTTGTTCGTGAACCGCGTATTCCACGAGAACTGCACGGCGTCGTAGACGTGCTTCGGATCGGCGAAGCTGACGTCAGCAAAGCGCGGATCCGCGGCTATGACGTCGGGATTGATCGGGGTTGCGCTGCTCGGATTCGTCAGGATGTAGGCGACGCTGTTGCAGATGCCGGAAGTCGAATCCTCGAAGTAAGCAGCCGACGGGCAGTTGGCCACATCCTCGAGCACGCGCCCGGTGTCGCGGTGGATGTAGTTCACCCCGACGCTGGTGTGGGGCAGCACTTCACGGTCGAACCCGACGACGAATTCGTCGTTGTAAGACATCTTCGAGTTGGGATCAATCGTGTCGCCCGAGGTGGCGCCAGAGAGGACGAGATGGGTGGTCTGTCCGCCGGCGAGAACACCCTCGGGAACCGGTTGCGTCAGGTTCGCGTCGAAGAAGTCGCCGCGGGTCACCGTCACTTCGGGCGAGAGCGAGCGCGCCGCCAGATCGTTCGGCATCCGTGCATAGAACCGGCCCCAGTTGCCGTACACCTTCGTCTTGGTATCGGGCGCGTAAATGGCGCCGATGCGCGGCGCCCAGTTGTTCTTCAGCGAGAAATCAGAGATCACCGTTCCATTCAGTGTCTGCTGCTCGTAGCGCAAACCGGGATTGACGGTCAGCCGGTCTCCGATCCGCCACGTGTCCTGGACGAAGAACGACTGATAGCTTTGCGTCGTAGACGGGCCGGTTGTGAAGCGTGCGCGGATGACCCGAAAGATCTCGCCGAAGGTCGGATCAGAAATCACATTCATGATTGCACCGGTTGCCGTCTGTTCGCCGTTTGGCGCCGTGAAGGTCGGGCCGGTGATGTTGTTCGTCTGGTCCCACGTCGCATGATCGTACTCGAACCCGTATCTGAGCTCGTGTTGGCCGAGATAGCTCGTGGCTTTCGCCGCATACTGCCAACTATCACTTCGATTGGCTTCGTAGCCTCCGATCCCGCCGGTGGTCACGTTGGGGGTCACCGTTCGGTCGTTCACCTCCCACGCGTCGACCGAGGGCGTCTCGGTGAGGTTGTTCAACGCGTGTGCGAAATAGCCTTCGAGCAGCAGGTTCGCTCGAACGGTGCCGCTGTAGCGGACCGTCTGATTGTGGCCGCCGTAGTCGAGCGCGCTGAATCCAGCGGTCGTCTGGTTGAGCAACGCGCTGGCGCGTTGCGGACCGTTGAGCCCGTTCGATGGATCACCGAAGAAGGACGCATCGATCTGCTGGCCGTTCTTGATCTGCACGGTTGCCTTCGTTGCGTAGGTAAAACTGTCTCTCGTGCGGTCGAGATCGCCGAGACTCAGGAGCGGAAAGGCAGCGGGCGCCTGAAACGTTCGCACGTCGCGCGAGGGATCGAATGCGCCGAAGAAGAACACGCGGTCCTTCAGAATGGGCCCGCCTCCCTCTGCGCCGCCGTCGTAACTGCGAGACCCCGTCGTCTGGACCGTGCCGTTTGGTGTCTGCACCTGAGTCCAGGTTCCTTCGAGGCCGCTCGGTCGATCATAGTAGAAGCCGGATCCCTTGAACGCGTTGCTGCCGCTCTTGGTGATGACGTTGACGACGCCGCCGGTCGCTTGGCCGAATTCGGCTTCATAGCCACCGGTCTTCACCTGGACGTCTTTGATGAAATCGAACGGCGTGGCGTTGCCGAGCGAGCCGAAGACGATTGAGTACGAACCGAGCGCTCCGTACCCAGAGTTGGTGACGTTGACGCCGTCGATGACGTACTGATTGTCCAGACCGGACCCGCCGGACATCGACGGGTTCGCTTGTCCAACGGTGCCGCCGCTGCTGACGCCCGGAGCAAGGTACAACGTGTCGCTCACGCGTCGGCCGACGGGGATGCGGGTGAGCATGTCGCTTGAAAGTACAGCGCCCGTCACTGTGGACGTTCGATCGATCAGGGGGGACGTGGCGGTTACATCAACGGTTTCGGTCAACGCGCCAACGGTCATTGTCAGGGGCAGGTCTACGGTCTGGCCGAGACTGACGTTGATATCCTTCCGTTCGACGGCGTTGAACCCAGTCAGCTCGACGCGAACCGTGTAAGCGCCAGGCGTGACGTAAGGAAATGAGAAGCGTCCCTGGCCATCAGTCGTGGTGGTCTTGGAGCCTTGCGGGCCGGTGAGGATGACGGTGGCGCCGGGCACGGCAAGGTTCTGCGCGTCCACGGCTCGACCGGTAACTGTTCCAGTGGTCTGCTGCGCCGAGGCAACCCCGGCGCACGTAAGAGCAAGAATCAAGACTAGCGTCGACGACCGCATACCTTCAGTCTCCTGAAATAGGTTCACGCGGACTCCTCGCGACGCCTCCACAGCGATTTCGAGTAGTAGATGTCGCAAACGAAGTGCCGACGTTCCGACGCCGGTTTGCTGGTGTTTTGCGTCCCCGAGTACGGGTGTTTGTGTCGGTCGTGCCCCGGGTCGCCGGGTTGCCACAAGGCCGATGATTGATAGCTCTGCGGGAAGTGCGGTTTATGCGGGCCGGCCCTGATCATCACTGCCGGTTGAGGGTTGGGACGACGATCGAACGGCAGTCGTTCTGGCTATCGACCCTGAGGAGACGATGTGGACCCGTGCCGCGCCGCAATGGCCGGTCGGACGGGACAGGTAGGCTTGAAAGATTTTGGTCGTTTGTGACCTATCTAGGAGTCCAAAGGCAAACATGGTCAATCGGATCAGGGCCGCCGTTTTGGTCGGCGCATTGATGACGACGGCTTCGGGTTGCGGCGGTTCGGCGATGTCGCCCTCCGCCTCGCCGGCTGATCTTTCCGGAACATGGTCCGGCGTCGTGGGCTCCGGTTCCGGTGGTGGAAGGGCGCTGCGCGTGACATGGTCGGCCACTCAAACCGGGAACGCCATTTCCGGACCCGCGACTCTCACGACGTCGCCCGCAGTCAGCGACCTGACCTTTACGGGCACTCTCTCGGGGACTTTGGCCGGCATGCAGCTGTCGCTGAGTTATGCGTCGAACGCCGGCAACATTGCATCCGCGCCAGACTGTTTGGTGTCCGGCCACGGGACCGGAGCCGCCGCGGGCACGTCAATCTCTGGTCAACTCGACGTCTTCTTTACGTCGTGCGAGCTTCTTGGCGTACAAGCACCGACGAGTGACCAGTTCACCCTCACGAAGCAATAGGGCCGCTCAGCCGTCCTCGCAGCGCCGAAGTACTTCGCAACTCAATATAATGCGCGCGAATGACCCATGCGGCTGCGGGTAGCGACTCCCTCCACCTCACCGACGTCCGCCGCCGATTGAAGGCCATCTTCATCGGCTCCATTGGAAACCTGGTCGAGTGGTATGACTTTTACGCGTACACCGCTTTTGCCCTCTATTTTGCCAATGCCTTCTTTCCCGGCACTGACCCGGTCCTCCAGCAGCTGAACGCCGCGGTCGTCTTTGCGATCGGCTTCATCATGCGGCCGATCGGCGGATGGCTGTTCGGACACCTCGCCGATCACCACGGCCGCCGAAAGGCGCTCATGCTCTCGGTGCTGCTGATGTGCACGGGATCGCTGGTGATCGCGGTCACGCCAACCTACGCTTCGATCGGTGCCGCCGCACCCGTCTTGCTCGGCCTGGCGCGCATCGTCCAGGGCCTGAGTCTCGGCGGAGAGTACGGCGCCAGCGCCACGTACTTGACCGAAGTCGCCGACGACAGGCACCGCGGCTTCTATGTGAGCTTTCACTACGTGACGCTCATCGGCGGTCAGCTCTGTGCAATCCTCGTGCTGTTGGTGCTGCAGCAGTTCTTTCTGACGCCGGCACAAATGCGCGCGTGGGGCTGGCGGATTCCCTTTGCGATCGGAGCGCTCCTCGCCATCATTGCGGTCGTGATGCGGAGCGGCCTCCATGAGACCGACGCGTTCATTGAGGCGAGGGCGCCGGAGAGGGGCGAGAGTTCTTTTCGGGCTCTCTTCAATTATCCCCGGGAGGTCCTGATCGTCGTCGGGCTCACGGCAGGGGGTACGACGGCGTTCTATACCTACACGACCTACATGCAGAAATTCCTAAAGCTGTCGGTCGGACTGAGCGACAGCCAGACCACGATGGTCAGCGCGGGCTCGCTCGTCTTCGCAGCCTGCCTCCAGCCAATCTACGGGGCGCTCTCGGACCGGATCGGTCGAAAGCCACTGTTGATCTGGTTCGGTCTCATGGGAACCGTGTTTACGATTCCGCTGCTTCGTTCGCTGCAAGCCGCAAGCAGTGCCGGCGCAGCCTTCGTCTTGATTGCCGCGGCCTGGGTGATTGTGGCCGGTTATACGTCGGTGAATGCCCTGGTGAAGGCAGAACTCTTTCCAACCAGGGTTCGAGCCACCGGAGTCGGTCTGCCGTACGCGATCACGACATCGATATTCGGTGGGCCGGCCGAATCGATTGCCTTGTGGTTCAAGTCGATCGGTCGCGAGGTGTGGTTTTCGTACTATCTGACCTTCGTCATCGCGATCGCGCTCGTTGTTTCGATCGCCATGCGCGACACGCAAAGACACTCCGCGCTCGACCGGCACGAGTAATAGAGCTCCTCCCGTCGCGGTGCGACACCTTCGTCAGTTTTGTTGCGCCGCTCCGTCCGATTTCGGGTATCGTGTCTCTCACATCAGAAGCCCCTGCGATCTGGGAGACGATCCATGTTGAAACGAGATGAAGCGGATGCAGCGGCCGCGCCCCGTCAAGGGCCGCCGCCTGCGCCGATCACTCGCGATGCTGCCGACAAGCTCGTCATGAATCTTGGAAAGTCCGTGATGATCAAAGGAGAGCTCAGCGGGTCCGAGGACCTGACGCTGTACGGCCGCATGGAAGGGAGCGTCAAGCTTCCGGAATTCACGCTCACGATCGGTCCCGATGCCGACATCAAGGCGGAAATCTCAGCCAAGCGGGTCGTCATCATGGGCGGCGTGACCGGCAACGTCGTCGCCGGCGAGAAGGTCGAGATTAGATCGACCGGGTCGGTGACCGGAGACATCGCCTCCCCGCGTTTCGCCATCCAAGAGGGCGGCTGCATGCGGGGAAAGGTCGCGACTTCGAAGAGCTGAATCGACACAGATTCGCGCGCGAAGCGGTCAGGCCGTACTAGTCGGAGCGGCCTGGCCGTCGCTTGCCGGGCCCGTAAAGAACTTTTCCCGCGAGCGCACCCGTATGCTGCTCGTTGTCGACGGTGACGACGCCGTTGACGATGACGTACTTGATTCCCACGGGGAACTGGTGCGGCTGCTCGAACGTCGCGCGATCGATGACGCGATCCTGATCGAATACCGTCACGTCGGCGGCGAAGCCTTCCTTCAGCCGCCCTCGGTCAGTGAGGCCAATCTTGTCAGCGTTCATGCTCGTCATCTTCTTCACCGCTTCCGGCAGCGTGATCACCTTGAGCTCACGGACGTAGCGGCCGAGCACCCGCGGGAACGTCCCGTAGTAGCGCGGGTGCGGATGCGTGCGTCCGGTGGGGCCGTCTGGGCTTACCGCGCTGCCGTCGGAGCCGATCGACGTCCATGGCTGCTTCAGGATCAGCTGCATGTCCGGCTCCGAGTGATGAAAGAAGACGGTCGGCACGCTGCCGCCTTCCTCGAGCAGCACGTCGAACAGCACGTCTGCCGGATGTCCGCCGCGCGCCGCAATCAGCTCGCTCATGCGTTTGCCCTGGAACGGCTTGTTGCGCTCGTTCTTCAATGACACGAGGAGCATTCCGGCCCACCCGTCGCCGGTGGCCAGGTAATGGTTGTACCAGTTCGGCAGGCCGTTCATCACTTCCTCACGCATCCGTTTCCGCGCCGCCGGATCCTTGAGCCGCTCCAGCATCTTCTCTCGGCCGCCGTCGTGTGCCCACGGGGGCACGATCGATGAAAGGTTGTTCTGCCCGGCAGTGTAGGGGTAGACGTTGGCCCGGATGTCGTAACCCTCATCCCGCGCTTTCTGCACCATCGCGATGATCTCGTTCGCACGCCCCCATAACTTCTTGTGCGCGATCTTCATGTGGAGGATGTCGACGCGAATGCTTGCGCCTTTGCCCACCTGGATTGCCTCATCGATCGCGCGAAAGACGCCTTCGCCCTCGTCACGGATGTGGGAGGAGTAGATCCCGCCGTACTGTTTAGCCGTCTTGGCGAGTTCGATCAGGTTGGCTGTCGTCGCGATGCTCGAAGGCGGCTCCAGGAGGGCCGTCGAGAGGCCCATTGCTCCGTCTCGCATCGCTTCCGCGATTAGCCGCTTCATCCCATCGAGTTCTTGAGAGGTCGCCGCCGATTGGCCGTAGCCCTTTACGTAGGTCCACACCTGTTCCTCGCCGACGTACGAGGCGATGTTCGTCGACATGTGGTTGTGTTCGAGCTTGGCAAAGTAGCCGCCGAGCGTCGTCCAGTCGACGGTCACGCCGTCGGCGCGGGCTCGCGCCTCGTCGGCTCCGGCTTTGATCGGTCCGGCCGACCGAGACTCACCCAGCACCATCGTCGTCACGCCCTGCCGAATCATGCTCTCGGCTTTGGGTTCGACGAGGATCGTGTAGTCCGAGTGGTTGTGCATGTCGATGAAGCCGGGCGCGACGGTCAGGCCGGACGCATCGATCCGACGTGTCGCGGCCGCGGCGCTGAGATCGCCGATAGTCGCGATGCGCCCGTCCCGGATTCCGACGTCGGCCCGCACGGCAGGAGTGCCCTCGCCGTTCAGTACTGAGCCGCCTGTGATCAGAACATCATAGGGTTGTTGCGCCGAGGGTCGCGCGCAACCAGAGGCGAGGAGGCACAACAGGAGGATCGATCGGAGTCTCATGGCGAGTAGATTCTAGCGCGGCGTTCTTTCCGTGGCTTCCGGCTGTAGCGGGAAGTTTGCAGCTTCCGCCTAAAGGCTGAAGCCCCAAGGGTGGAGAACACGTTCGAAAATCAGCAATGCTATGAACTCTGGGGCCACGGGATTTCGCGAGAGGCGCGATTGATGGAGGGCCAGGGATGCGATCGTTGAGCGATCCGCACACTTTGCTGTCCCGTCTCGTGACACGTAGATGAAGCAGGAGACGATGCACCGAGCGCGGATCCTTAGTTACCGACTGCGCTATGCCAACCCCGCGGCTGCAGCCGATCTCCTTACTCGCTCCTGCGGCCGCCGGCTTTAGCCGGAAGTTCGCCTTCGCCTGACGGCATGATCGATCAGCGCGCTGCGAACACGTCGGCGCCGCTCAACCCATCGTCGAAATGACCGACTTCGCGAAATCGGGAATGCCGCTTGAGTGCCCAGTAGACTTCCTCGGCAGTGCCCGGCCGATACAGCCCCTTGTGAATGATCACGTAACGGACGTTGTCTGCGACAAGCGCCTGCAGCGCGGCGTCGTCTGGCATCCCACGCAGACGATCGAGCCGGTTGACGTAGGACTCCGGGTAGTAGCCGCTGTAGCCGTTGATGAGCGGCATGTGGTGAAACGTCGACATGTACGCGAAACGCGGTTCATGAGCCGGAACCCCTTCCGGCTGGGGCATGGGAAGTTCCGCCACGACGCCTGGCGGCTGCGTCTTGAGCCACCGATAGAGCGGAGGTGGGGCCGTGGTGTACGCGATGAGAGCCAAGGGCGCAACCCAGTACTCCAGAAGGAGCACGGCAGGGAAGACGACCATCAAGACGCGCTGCACGCGTGTGCCAAGCGCCCGCCCCAGTGCCGCATGGCCATAGGCCGCGAGCACGGCAAGGAAGAAAGCGACGAAAATCCCAGCCCGAGCGGGTGCCCGTAGGCCGTCGAACGCCGGGACGTGCTGATAAAGAAGGCTGAACGTGTATCCCTGCAGGCCGAGCGACATCTCGAACGCCATCGTCAGCCCGATGAGATACATGAGTGCCTGGTTGGTCGGGGAGTAGAGGAGCAGGCCGACGACCGCCAACAACAATGGAAGAACCCCGGGGAAGAGTCGCCGCTCCGGCCGGCCGAGGCGAGCCGATCGATCGCCATATAGATAATTCGTCGTGGTTGCGGCGCGATAGCTCGATGGACGCGCGCTGAACATCACCACCTGCACCTCCGGCCGCGGGCCGAGCGTGCGACGTGACGCGAGATACGGAATCGCGTACGGGACGATCAGGATCGCGGCGGTTCCGGCAGCGACGATCAGGCCAGCCATGCGGGTTCGAAGTACACCGCGATGAGTTCCACATAGCAGGAACAACGCGCATACCGCGATCAGCACCGCGAGAAAGAGACCGTAGTAGATGCTCGACATGAACTGGAGCGTGATAAAGAGCCCCAGGAGCATCGCGTCACGCATCGCTCCGGTTTCAAACAGTTTGTGCAGGGCCCAGAACGCCCACGGAATCCACACCGTCCATTGCAGCTCCAGATGCATGTAATGGTCGAACCGGTACGGCACGAACGCGAACACAATACCTGCGGTTATCCCAGCTGTCTGGCTGCCGGTCAGCTTCGCCGCAAGCACGAAGATTCCCGCCGCCGATAGGACAATGCCGCCAAGCAGCATGAGGTTGTGAACGAGAACCGGCGGCACGCCCGCCCATAACAACGGCGCAGCAGTGACTGACTCCACCACCATCGCATCCGAATACGTCAGCGTGCGGGATTCCGGATAGAAGATGTTTCCGTCGAGGAGGTGGGTTGGCGACGTGGCGAGAGCGTGCGCGAAGGAGCCGAGGCGCCACATGTTGAAGAATACGTCGTAGTGCTCCGAGGCATCGGTCGTCAGACGAGCGGCCTGTGGCCAGGTCATCACGACAGTCAACAGGGCGAACAGCAATGCCGCTCGGGCGAAACGAATCATGTCAAGCAGATCTGTCGAGTTGGGAACAAGCCAGCGTCCCGGTGGGACACGCCAGCGGTCGATAGTACTCTATCGAGACGCGAGCGCGAGTGAGGAGGCGGCAGCTTTTGATCGGCGGCGTGCGGTCGCTATGGCTGTTGCTCGTGAGCAACGGGGACGTACGGACACATCTCGCTGACGGGATCCTTCGGCACGGTCGAGGCAGGAACCTGCGGCAGCCACTCGACCTTTCCGGTATCAAGCGAGTAGACCGCTCCGACAACCGTCAGCGTCCCGTGCTCGACGAGCTCGCTCAACACCGGTTTGGACTCGCGCACTTGGTGGACGACGTTCTCGACGTTGATGTGCACCGCGTTATCGATCAGGTCGCCTGGCCGTCCCTTCGCCGATTCGACGGCAGGACGGATCAGCGCGAGCAGCGACGGCAAGTGTCCTGCGGCCTCGCCGGCAGCGGCAGCAGCGGTCACCGCCCCGCACTTTTGGTGCCCCATCACGACGAGCACTGGCGTGTGCAGGTGCTCGGCGGCGTACTCGATGCTCGCGAGCTCGGTGTCGCTGGCGACGTTGCCCGCCACGCGCACGTCAAACAAATCCCCGAGTCCCTGGTCGAGAATGATTTCCGGGGCGACGCGTGAGTCGGCGCAGCTCAGCACGATCGCGTGAGGGCTCTGCCCGTCGGCCAGTTCGCGCTGCCGTCCGGCGCTCTGGTGTGGATGCTGGTAGCGCTTCGCGACGTGATGGTCATTGCCGGCCTTTAGCTCGCGCAGCACCGCGTCCGCCGACGGCATCTTCTCCTGCGCGCTGAGCGCGGCGCCGCACAGGACGGCGATTGCCACCTTGTACCACGTACCAGCTTTCATGAATCGCCTCCGTGATGGCCGTTTATAGGCCGCCGAGCCCTCGCACCTTGCCAATGACCGTTCAGGTTGCGCACGCAGCTTGCCATTCGCGGCGAAGCGAAGGTGCTGAGATGATCGGCCATGGCGTCCGGTTGAATGGAGGCGCTCCGAGGCGCCCCTCGATCTTTAGGGCGGCATGCCAATCCTGGCTCGAAGATCTTACGCCCGATTCACCCTGACGGCAGCGTCTTCGTCGTCAAATTCGCATTGGCCGCCGAGCCAGCGGTGGATCCGAATCAGGTCCGTGCGAGATCCACGAAAGCAATACTCGAGGGGTTGCCGACCGGAGCGGACTGACCGGTAAACGAAAGACGGCCGCTCGCGCGATCGACCCGGAAGACGGTGACGACGTCGGCTCGCTGGTTGCAGCAGTACAGGAACCGTCCTGTCGGATCGAAACTGAAGCTGCGAGGATAATCGCCGCGCGTCCATTCTTCGCTAATAAACGTCAGCCGTCCGTCGGAGGCGACAGAGAAGATCGCGATGCTGTCGTGCAGGCGGTTTCCGGCGTACACGTAGCGCCCGTCCGCTGACACGAGAATCTCGGAACAGAAGTTACTTCCCACGGAACCGGGAGGCAGCGTCGAGATCGTCTGCCGGACCGCCAGGCGTCCCGTTCCAGGATCGTAGTCGAACACCGCGATCGTGGAAGCTTCCTCCTGAATCGAGTAGAGCCAGCGGCCGTTGGGATGGAAATCGAAATGGCGCGGTCCGTCGCCGGCCGGGAGCGAAACCGATGGTGGATCGTTCGGAGTCAGCGTGCCGCGCTGCTCGTCGAATCGCCAGATGAAGATCGTGTCCAGCCCCAGATCCACATGCAGCACGAACCGTCCAGATCGATCGGCCTGAATCATGTGTGCATGGGTGCGATCGTGTCCGCTCACCGCGAAGCTCCCGGGTGGCGCGTTGGTCGCCCGGCGTGGACCAATCGTGCCGGCATCGACCTTCACGTCTGAAGCCTCGCCAAGCCGCCCGTCGGGAAGTATCGGGAGCACTGCCACCGAACCACCGAAGTAGTTGGCAACGAGCAGGTGGCGTCCGCGCGGATGAACACTGACGTAGGTGGGGCCGGCGCCCCCGGTTCGCACGGTGTTGAGAAGCTGTAGCTTGCCGTCGGTCCGACTGATGGCAAAGGCGCTGGCGGTGCCCTGCTTGTCGTCTCCAACCTGGTCGGTCTCATTCGCCGAGTAGAGTCGAGTTCCGGCCGCGTTTACGACCAGACAGTTCGGGCTGGTGCCGATCTCGACGACGTTGCTGGGCGCCATGGCGCCACTTGTTCGATTGACCTCGAACACATGAATGCCGCGGCCATTTCCCGGAGGAAGATCGACCTGTGTCGGCAAGGTGTCGCGCAGAGGCGCACTGAACGTACCTACATACGCGACGAGTGGGCTGGCGGTTTGGGCACGCCCTGTGGGGGAGAGCAGCGTCGTCAGCGGCGAGAGTCCGGCGAGAGCGGCGGTTCCTTTCAGGAAGGAGCGACGCGACAGATCCTCGTGATTCATTGGAATGCTTGGCTCCAGGAGACTAAACGGCAGTGTTGTCGCCGTTACCCAATACTGCGAGCTCGCCGGCATCGCGAAAGGTGAATCCGAGACGACGCGCGAATCCCGAGTCGTGTGGGCCGGTGCCGACGTAGATGCACTGACCAGGATCCAGTCGGTGGCGCTTGACGAATA
>Ga0207701_10000343_pt1 | contig 47451 bp, 60 predicted proteins | sample KBSSwiSSwithPhiX_FD_184294 | JGI IMG/M metagenome (GOLD analysis project Ga0207701, IMG submission 184294) | Switchgrass rhizosphere bulk soil microbial communities from Kellogg Biological Station, Michigan, USA, with PhiX - S5 (SPAdes) (version 2) | ecosystem: Environmental > Terrestrial >... | reverse complement strand
TTTCACCAAGCAGTACCTGGAGGAGATCCGTGCCACCGATCCGCGTGGATTTGCTGCGCTGTATCAAGGCCGTCCAGGGCCTAAAGATGGGGCCTTCTTCCGGTCAGACGACCTGGTCACTTACAATAAAATGGATGACGTGCCGGCGTTTCATACCCTTAGATTCTACGGTGCATCGGACCACGCTGTCTCGGTGGCCAAATCCGCCGACAAGACCTGCCTGATGATCGTCGGCGTCGACGAGAAGGACAACATCTGGATCATGCCGGACATGGTCTGGGACCGGCTGGATTCGCACCAGGCGGTCGAGAGTATGATCGTGCTGATGAAGAAATATAAGCCGATGTTCTGGTGGGCCGAGGGCGGCGCCATCACCAAGAGCCTCGGACCGTTCCTGCGCCGGCGCATGGCCGAGAAGCAGGCGTTCTGCGCGATCGACCCGATCAATCCTGCCGCCGACAAGCAGCAGCGATCGCAGGCGATCCAGGCTAGAACCTCGATGAAGATGGTGCGCTTCCCTGGTTTCATCCGCAAATGGTCGGAGATGCAGGACCAGATCCTGAAGTTTCCGCACGGCTCAAACGACGACGTGGTCGACACTTTGAGCCTGATTGGGCTAGGACTGTCGAAGATGCACGGGCGAACCCGCGGTCGGAAGATCGAGCCAGAGACCAAGGCCGGCACCTTCCGCGAGATGTTCGTAAACACGCGCCGGCGTGAGGGTCGCGATCTTCGGGCGAGGAGCCTGCAAGGATGGTAGACGCCTTTCAAGACGACATGATGCGAGTGTTTGCCGGGATCGACGAGCAGTCCAGCGAGCCGGACATCAACCCGACCACCGGCCAGCCCAACAAGATGCCGCGCGCCAACCCGGATCCGCCGGACCGCCGCCGCAAGCTGGTGGCTGATTGGACCAGCAAGGTGAAGAAGGCCAAGCGGTACTGGAAGCCCAGCTTCGACCGGATGCGCGAGGATCAAGAGTTCTGCTTCGGCAAGCAGTGGTCCAAGGACGCCAAAGACAAGCGTTACGTCGCCAACCTGACCCTCAGATTGGTGGCGCAAAAGACAGCGTTTCTCTACGCCAAAAACCCGAAGGCGGTGGCCAAGAAACGCCCGCGGCTCAATGCCACCAGCTGGGATGAGAGCCAGACCACCTTGAACCAGTTGATGCAGTCCGCTGCCATGATGATGCAGCAGGCCCAGGCCGCTGGCGCCATGGGCCAGGGGCCGATGGCGCCAGGTGGCATGCCTGGCATGCCGCCCGGCATGATGGGGCAGATGGCCGGCGCCGCCGGTAGCACCATCCAGGGCATGATGCCGATGGCGACCGGCCAGCCACCGGACATCGGCATGCTGATGGCTGGCGGCATGCCGCCCAATCCGGCCACCGCGCCGTCGCCGTCGCTCAATCAAATCTCCGGCCAGATGGGTGCCGCGACCGCGGACCGGACCCCCGGCTCGATGCAGCAGCCGCAGGGGCTGGGCGACCAGCTCGGCCAGGCTGCCGCCGGCGCCGCGGCCAATGCGCTGGCGCCGCCGGCCTCGCCGATGATCGCCCAGGCGGTCGGCAGCGGCATGGACATCATGATGGATGCGGCCCGGGTCAAGTCCGAGAACATCATGATGGACAAGCTCGCCCGCACGCTCGAGCTGCTCTACTCCTACGAGGTCGACAACCAGCCGCATCCATTCAAGAGCATGCTGAAGATGTCGGTGCGCCGCGCTGTCACCAACGGCGTGGCTTACGTCAAGCTTGGATTCGAGCGGGTGATGCAGATCCGCCCCGACCTGGAGAAGGGCATCGCCGACGCCAACGAGCGGCTCGCCACCCTCGAGCGGCTGTCGGCCGACGCCGCCGACAGCATCACCGACAACAACGACATGGAAGCCGAGCAGCTGCGGCTGCTGCTGATGGACCTGACCAAGGCCAAGGGCGCGGTGGTGCGCGAAGGTCTAACCTTCGACTTTCCGTTATCCACACGCATCATCCCGGACATCAAGTGCATCGATCTCAGGAACTGGGTTGCCGCCGGCTGGGTCGCCGAGGAGTACTTGCTGTCGGTTAGCGAGATCGAAGAAATCTATGGTGTGGACGTACGCGGCCATTGCACCGAATACGGCAGCGACAGCGACACCGATCCATCCAAGGCGATGGAAGAATGGATGAGCGCCAAGGACAAAGACAAGAACCGCGGCGAGCCGAACGCGATCGTCTGGGAGATCTACAACCGTAACGACGGCTTGGTCTATGTGGTGTGCGACGGCTATCGGGAATTTCTCAAAGAACCCGCCTCGCCGGAGATCTACAACGAGCGGTTTTACCCTTGGTACGCGTTGATCTTCAACGGCATCGAGGACGAGCACGAACTGTTTCCGCCGAGCGATGTCCGTCTGATGCGCGACATGCAGCTCGAGTACAACCGTTGCCGCGAAGGCTTGAAAGAGCAGCGCATCGCCGGCCGGCCGTTTACCGCGGTGGTCAGCGGCAGCATGGACGAAGACGACATGGAGAAGCTGACCAACCGCGAAGCCAACGCGGTGATCGAGTTCAACGCGCTGCAACCGAACCAGGACGTGAAGCAGCTACTCCAGCCCTATGCCGGCCCCGGCATCGACCCCAACTTGTACGAAGTGAATCCGGTTTATGAAGATATTTTGCGGACCACCGGCATTCAGGAAGCCAATCTCGGCGGCACGTCGAACACCACGGCGACCCAGGCGCAGATCGCCGAAGGCTCGCGTATGACATCAATGGGGTCCAATATCGACGACCTCAACGACCTGCTGACGCAACTGGCCCGCAACGGTGGCCAGATACTCCTGCGCGAGATGTCACAAGAGCGCGTCAAGAAGATCGTCGGCCAGGGCGCCGTCTGGCCGGCCGAGCCGGTCGCCCAGGACATCGCCAACGAGATCCTGCTCGAGATCGAGGCCGGCAGCATGGGCCGCCCCAACCAGGCGCAGGAGATCGCCAACGCCCAGCGGCTGATGCCGCTGCTGATCCAGCTGCCCGGCATCGACCCGGAGTTCCTGGCCAAGGATACCCTGCGCCGGCTCGACGACCGGCTTGATCTGACCGAAGCCTTCAAGTCCTCGCTGCCGAGCATCGTTGCGATGAACGGTGCTATGTCTGGCGGCGCCGGCCCAACCGCGCCCGGTGCCGGAGCCGGCCCGGGCGCGGCCATGGGACCGCAGGGCGCCGTCAATGCGCCGGGCGGCGGCGAGGCCGGCCCGCCGCCCTCCGCACCAGACGCGCAAACAACGCTGACGGGCGCGCCGCCAGGCCGGCCGCACCCGATGCCGCAGCAGGTCAAGATGCCGACCATGCCGGGATGACACGGCAGGTAATTTGACGTAAGGATCAACAACAGGCGCCGGTGGCGCCAGGGGATTTCAATATGGCCGATGACGACAAGTCTCTGCCCACCACGGTAGAGCAGTCGATCGAGCAGGTACCTTCGCCAGGTACGGACGCCGGCGACGCTGGCGGTAGTCTACTGGACGCCCTCCAAAGTGCAGTGCCCGAGCTGCGCACGGATGACGACAACATAGACACCGACGGTTCCAGGGGGGATTCGCCATCCCAAGTCGCAAGGAGGTCCGCTCGCGATCGCGAGCCAGAATTGTCGGAAGAGCCGACACCTGACGAACTAGCCAAGCTTTCCAAAGCCGCGCAGAGACGAATTAAGAAGCTGAACTCGCAACGACAGAAACTGTCGGCCGAGGTGCAGCGTCTGAAGGCGCTCGAGCCGGACGCGAATATGGCCATCAAGGTCACCGAATATCTTCGTAAGAACGATATCGGTCAGGACGATTTCCTGTACGGCCTGGAGATGATGGCGGCGATGCGCGGTGGCGATCTCGCCAAGTTTCATGCCGGCGTCCAGCCGTACATGAAACTGTGCGAGGAGTACCTCGGCATATCGCTACCCCCGGACCTGCAACAGCAGGTCCAACAGGGACATATGACGACACAAGCCGCGGCCATGTACTCACGCGAGCGCATGGACCGGGCGATGGCGCAGACCAATGCAGTGCGGCGGCAAGCCGAGCTGCAACAGCACCAGAAAGTGTCGCAGAGTCAGCAGCAGCAGCTGCAACTGAAGATCTTGGCAGATCAGGTGGCCGCGGCCGTCAATAACTGGGAATTGCAAATCATCCGATCGGACCCTCGCTATGCGGCGAAAAAACCCGCTGTTCAGTCCACGATGATGGCGCTCGTCCAGGAGTACGGTCCACCCCGGTCTGTCGAAAACGGCCTGCAAATCGCCAACGAGGCGTATCGCCGGGTCAACGAACAGTACAAGAGTTGGACCCAACCTCAACGCCAGGCTACATCGCGTGTCCCGAGCAGCACCGGACGAACCGCTGGTGTGGCACCCGAAGCAACGTCGCTGCTGGAAGCAGTCAAATTTGCTCGCGAGGGAGCGCCGCGCCTCTAATCACAGAGGTGCTTAAATGCCTACATATTCTGCTCCACTGCTCGCCCACGTAACCACGGCGGCGTTGGACTGGTGGCTGAACAAAGGGACTGCCTTCCAGGAGGCAATTCAGGAAAAGCCGCTGCTGGCGGCGATGGAATCCAAGAAAAAGACTTTCCCCGGCGGCAAGGGAAATATCATCATCTCGGTCAAGGGCGACTTCGGTAACACCGCGGCACCGGGAACCGACGACCAGTTGAAGGGCTATCAGCTCGACGACGCGGTCACCTACTACACGCCGGCGAACCTGACCCAGGCGGTGTTCCCGTGGAAGGAGCACCACATCGGTATCATGCTCACCCACTCCGAGCTGAAGACCGACGGCATCACGGTTACCGATTCCGGCAACATGGACGACACGTCCGAGCACTCCGGCCGTGACGACACCGTGCTGGTCGGGCTGCTGCAAGACGCATTGCAGGACGTCAGCGAGCAGTACGCCCGCTGCATGAACAACCTGCTGTGGACCAACGGCGCCGCCGATCCCAAGGCGCTGGCGGGCATGGCCGCGTTGATCACCGACGATCCGACGACGGGTATCGTCGCCGGTATCAACCGCGCACAGAAGCCGTGGTGGAGAAACCGCGCCTTCACCACCGCCATGGGTACCGCGGTCGGCACCACGCCGGCACTGGCGGCCTGGGGCGGCGCGCCGATCACCTCGTCGGCCACCAACGGCGGCGCGCTGATCACGCTGTTGCAGAAAGAGTATCGCCAGCTGACCAGGTACGGCGCCAAGCCGAACACCGGGTTCTGTGGCTCGGACTGGCTCGGTGCTTTGGAGAGTGAGCTGCGCGCCAACGGCAACTACAGCATGCAGGGCTTCTCCGGTGCCAAGGATGTCAGTGTCGGGCAGATTTCTTATGCCGGCACCGACTTCGAATACGACCCGACCCTGGACGCGCTCGGCAAGTCCAAGCGTTGTTACTGGTATGATTCCAGGGACATCTTCCTGGTGGCGATGCAAGAAGAGTGGCGCCACCAGCATTCACCAGACCGTGCGCCCGACAAGTATGTGATCTATCGGGCGATCACTTCGACCGGGCAACTCTGTGCGCGGCGCCTCAACGGCGCTGTCGTCATGGATATTGTCTGATCGCAGCGCGGCCGGGAGTGCGGGGAGCGGACACTCTTAGCACTCCCGGCTTTTTTCAAAGGGAGATGATATGGCGAAGTCGATCCAATACTGCGTCTGCAAGATCAATCTTGCCGGGCAGAACTGTCACACCGTGATCTACGACAAGTTCAACCCGGTGACCTGGCCGGAGGTGCAAGTGCTCCAGGCCCTGCACGGCGACGAGAACGTCATGGACGTCATGCCGGTCGGCATGGGCGAGGTGTGGCCGACCGAAGAGAAGAACAGGTTGATCACGATCTACGGCCGCGAGGTGGTCGAGGCTTGCTTCCCCGGCCGCGCCTTCCGCATGGACTACGTGATGACCGACGAGGTGAACCTGCCGCGCTATGAGAACGGTCAGCTCTCTACCGTTGTTGCCCCCGCCATCACCAACGGCAATGGCGACGACGAAGACGACGACGACGGCGAGGACGAAATCGCCAAGGCCACCACCGACCTCGAGCCGATCTTTAAGCCATCACCACGCGGCCGGCGCTCGCCGCCGCCGCCCGCGGAGCATAAGGACGTTAGCTAGTGCCATTAGGCGTCACACTGCTCGAGCTGCGCCGCGAGCTGCGGGCCGAGACCGGCACGTCGCTCAACCCGTTGCAGGGGGTGCAGGCGCAGGAAACCATCGACCTGCTGCTGGCGCGGCAGCAGCGCGAGCTGTGGGACGCCTACAACTGGCAGCACTTGAAAATCTGGGTCGACGTGCCGTTGACCGGCGGGCAGGCGGTATATTCCTATCCGAAGGAGATGGCGTTCGACCAGATCGTCCGCGTCTATATCTCGCAGGTCACCCGCGACGCGGCCGATGTGATCACCTCGGCTTCGTCCTGGTCGCCGCTGGTGTACGGCATCAAGGCGTTCATGATGCACCTTGGTCCGACTAGCACCGGCAAGCCGGTGCGCTGGAGCAACGTCGCCTCGATCGACACCACCGGGCCGGTGCCGATCACCAATCCAGTCGGGCAATTCCAGTTACTGCCGATGCCGGACGACAACGTCGCCCACCCCGAGCAGGGCTACGTGCTGCGGTTCGAAGGCCAGGCGCCGCTGTCGCCGCTGGTCGCGCCGACCGATAGCTGCATTTTGGATTCCAAGGCGATCGTGCTGTTCGCCGCGGCCGAAATGCTCGCTACTCAGAAGAGTGAAGCTGCGCCAATGAAGCTGACCAAGGCGCAGAATTACCTGCGGCGGCTCTTAGCCGACCAGGGCGCCGACAAGCGCGCCAACTACAACATGGGCGGTGTGTTCCGCGGCGGCAACGATCCCGACAAGAGCATGCGTACTACCCGCTATGTCGACTACGTCCCGAACTGATGGAGGGAGTAGTTGCCCTACTTTACAATCACCGACTTCGCTGCCGGGTTGGATCTGCGGCGCAGTGAGCTGACTGCGCCGGCCGGAACGCTGCGGTCGATGCGCAACGCCCATGTTACGCCGGGCGGTGAGATCGAGAAGCGGATGGCGTTCGTGCCGTTCTGGACGGTCGACGCCGCCAGCAGGGGATTGGTCGAGGTCAACCAGAAGCTCTACACCTTCGGCCCAAATGGCCCTTACAAGGTCGAACCGCCGTCCGGCACCTGGTCGATCGGCGTGCTCGGCCAGCAGGTCACCACGATCTACGAGATCATCGACTACGACCTGTTCGACAACAAGGTGTTCACCATCCTGTGGAAGGACGCCGTCGGCACGGTCGGCCGCTACTACGACGGCATCGACCTGCCCTTGGCCAGAGGTTTCTACTGCCGCACTTACAAGAACAAGATGTACACGGTCGAGCATAGCATTCTCTACTTTTCGGCGATCGGCAACGCCGGCGACTGGTCCGGCATGGCGCCGCCCGACCCGACCAACTTCATCGACCTGTCGATGGGCGATTCCGATATGACCGACAGCGTGGCGCTGGAGGTCTACTACGACAAGCTGGCGATCTTCAGCTCGACCGCGGTGCAGCTGTGGATCATGGATCCAGATTTTACGAAGAATCAGTATGTGCAGACCCTGCGCCAGGCCGGCACAACGGCGTGGCGTTCAGTGATGCAGTACGGCTCCGGCGACGTGATGTACATGTCGCACTCCGGCATCCGCTCGCTCCGCGCTCGCAACTCATCCTTGGCCGCGGCGGTGTCCGACATCGGCTCGCCGCTGGATCCTCTGCTCCAAGATCTGTTCCGGTCGATGGGGCCGGACTGGATGAGCGGCACGATCGCGCTGTTGCAGCCGGTCACCGGCCGATTCTGGATCATCATGGCCGGGTCCAAAGACGACGAAGACGCGCCGATGACTTCGAAGATCTACGTGCTGTCGGCGTTTCCCGGGCCGAAGATCACCGCCTGGTCGGAGTACGACGCCGGCTTTGTCATCACCGCTGCCTGCCTGCACCAGAACCGGGTGGTGGTGCGCGACGATAACAACACCGTCTACGCCTATGGCGGGATCTCCGATGTTGGCCCGGTCTATGACGACTGTCCCGTTGAATTGATCTTCCCGTTCCACGCCGGCGAGGGCGTGGCCACCTTCAAATCCTTCTCCGCGCTGGATGCGACCTGCTCCGGCGTACCCTGGCAGGTGTCGGCCGCGTTCAACGTCAACAACCCCGCGGTCGAAGACGAGATCGGTATCTTCGACGGCCCGTCGTTCCCGCAGGGCAAGATCCAACTATTCGGCCACGCCACGCACATGTCGCTGCGGCTGCGCTCGCAGGAGCTGGGGCCGCAGATCCTCTCCAATCTGGTGGTGCATTACATCGGCGGGGAAACCGGATGATCGAGATCAGCCCCGCCGATCGCGGCATGGTCCAGGCGATCCTCGACAACCTGCGGGTCGACGACGCCGAAGAAATGGAGGCCGCCGGCACCGATATCGACCGGCTGGCGTCGACCCTGATGCGGCACAGCCAGTTCGCGTTCTGCGCCTGGGATCATGAGCTGGGGCCGATCTCGGTGTGGGGCCTGGTGCTAAGACGCTCCGGCGTCGGCGCCGGCTACGCTTTCGGCACAGACGACTGGGGCCGCGCCGTGTTACCAATGGTGCGGCAGATCAAGGGATTTGTGCTGCCATATCTTGTTAGCTCGGGGATCCACCGCGTCGAAGCGGTGGCGATGCGCCAGCGCGACGATGTCCGCAGATTTATGAATTTGATTGGCGCCAAAGCCGAAGGCGTGCTGACCGGCTATGGCACATGCGGCGAGGACTTTGTCTCATACCGATGGCTAGCCGATGAATATGAATGTGACCGAGCTGAAGCGACCCAAGCGAACGGTGCGTACCCCGCACATTAACGTCCGCATGGCGGAATCGGCCGACGCTCCGATGCTCGCCGACTTCCTCGGCGAGTTCTTCGAGCTGTCCTGCTGGTCGAAGCACTTGAAGTATCACCGCGAGAAGACCGAACGTTACCTGGCGGCCGCGGTCGGTACCCAGTTCGCCATGTATGTGATCGCGCTCGATACACGCGACGACAACAAGCTGGTCGGCGTCTGCTCCTACCATGTGTTCGATGTGTTCTCCGAGCCGATGGGGGTGATGGACGAGACTTATACCGTACCGAAGTACCAGCGCACCGACCTCGGCCGCCGCCTGGTCGACATGGTGATCACCTTGGCCCGCCGCGACGGCTGCAAGGTGATCAACTTTCCCATCTGCTCCGGCATGCCGGAGCAGAACTCGCTGATGAACATGGTCGGCCGGCATTTCGGCGCCGAGCCGGTCGGGATGATTTTCAGGAAGGTGCTCTGATGGGTGGCAAGGGCGGGGCCAGGCCGACCACCGGCGCCGACTCGATCACCTGGGGGCCGTTGGCCAGGGCGAACGGCTGGGGTTGGGATGCCGAGCAGCCAGCCGCGGCCGCGGCACCGGATCCTACGCAGGCCGCGGCAACCCCGGAACAGCCTGCACCAGTGCAGGAACAAGCCGGGCCAAGTCCGATCGGTGAGCCGGCCGCGCCGGCACAGGATACCCAAGGTAGCATCCAGACCACCCAGGACACCGGCAGCCAGCTGGCGCAAACGATCGCCGCGCCGTCGATGTGGACCGACCAGTTGAAAGCCCAGGGCCTCAACGGCTCTGGCAGTATGACAACAACCGGACAGGTGTAACCATGCCATGGACCGATATCGGCGGTAATTATCATTGGGGCGATACGCCAGGCTGGACGGCAGAGCCGGAGCCGGCACCAGCGCCGGCGCCGTTCGTGATCCCGACCATCACCAAGCGCCCGCCGGCGCCGGTGGCGCCGCCGGTAGCGGGACCGGCTCCGCCGCCCGCGCCAGTCGAGGCGATCGGTCCGCCGATCTCGCCGGGCGGTCCGATCGTCAGCAAGTTGCAGACCGGCAGCCAGCCGCTGTCCACTGGCGCGGTGCTGGCCGGCACCCTCCTGCCGCCGCCCTCGATCTGGCAGGCGCAGGCGCAACGACCGGCGACCGCACCCGGCAGCATCAGCACAACCAAGTAGGGGATCAACATGGGTGGCAAGGGCGGCGGCGGACAGCAGTACTACCAAGAGCCGTTAGACAGATCCGGCAATGCGACCTTGGAAGAGGCAGAAAAGACGCTGGCCGCCAAAAAGCCGCTCGACATGAGCGGCTACCAGGAAAACATCAACGTCAAGAAAGCGGCCGCGGATGCTACCGCGAAGCCGGAAAATACCGCAACGCCGGACAAGACCACGCTGCCGGCCGAGGCCGTGTCCGGCACCGAGACCACCAAGGACAGCACGGGAAATATCGTGGCCAAGGCGATCATGACGCCGCCGGGCTTCTGGGCAGACTACGGCAAGCAATCGCCGATCGATCCAAACGCGCAAGTATGAGGTGACGCCATGGGCGGCAAAAGCGGACCATCGAACAACCAAATGGTGCAGCTGGAGATGCAGCGCGCCCAGGAAGCTCGTGACAAAGAGAACGAGCGCCAGGCGAGACTCAATCAAGGGAAGGGCGCGATCGATACCATCTTCGGTACCGAGAACTTCGGCGATGACTTCTATGAGAACTATCGCAAGGCCGGTCTCGACTACACCATGCCGCAGTTGCAGAGCCAGTACGCCGACGCCAAGCGGACCTCCGAGGCCGATCTCGCCAGGGCGGGACTGTTACGATCGGGAGCGGCCGGCTTTGTCCAGAACAAGCTGACCGAGCAACAGGGCGTCAACGAAGCCGGACTGCGGGCCAAGGCCGACACCGACACGGCTGAGCTGCGCAAGAGCATCGCCGCGCAACAGCAGCAAGCCTACAACCAGCTGTACGCCACCGAGGATCCGACTGTGGCCGCCAACACCGCGGCGACCTCGGCGTCGAACGCGCAGTTGCAGCAGCCGAATCCTGGCTCGCTTGGCGACATGTTCAAGCCGATCGCCATCGGTCTGGGGTCGGCGGTCGCGCCGGCGATCGGCGAATACCAAGCCAACAAGGCGCTCGCCGCCCGGACCGGCCGCGAGCCGGGATCGTCAACCATAACGGGCTAAAGTCATGTGCGACCCGATCTCGATCATTGGCCTGGGCTTCTCGATCGGCATGTCGCTGTACAACATGCAGCAGCAGCAGGACATGGCGAGCCAGCAGTCGGCTGCCAACGACCAATGGGTCGCTTACCAGCGAAGACAATCACAAGACTACCTGCGGCGGGATGAAGACCTGCGCAAGAACGCCGAAGCGGCGCGCAGCGGCTCGCTCGAGGAGTTGGACGCCAAGAAGCAGACCGCGGCGCAGGAGGGCGAAGCCGAGCGGTTGAAGGTGGCGCTGACGCCGGAAGATGTCGCCAACCAGGCCGAAGGCGATCCGAACGCGCTCGCCTCGGCGATGTTCTCGGGCCAGCAGAATGGCTCCGACGAGATGAAGACGGCGATCCAGGGCCACATCCAACAGGCCGCGATCGAGGCGAGGAAGCGGATCGCGGCCCTGGCCAACGTGCAAGCCTACGGTGGCTCGCAGTATGGCCTGACCAACCGCGCCAACACCATCTTCAACACCGCAGGGCAGGACATCCGCCTGGCCGGCAACGAGCGCGCCGGCGTGTTGTCGGCCTATAACGTCGCCAAGGCGGTCGAGCCAATCAAGATTGCGCAATACAGCGGCGGCGCCGCCGGCGGGCTGGCCAATGCCGGCGCCCAGGTCGCCGGCCAGGGTCTCGGCAACGCGCTAGCCGCGAGCATATGAGGGCATCATGGGATCGGAGTTTCTGACGTTCCAACAGGATCCGTCCTGGGGCAACCTCGCCACCAGCATCGGCAACGCAATCCGCAACTCACCGAAGCAGGCGCTCGATCAGAAGATGACGGTCGAACAGATCGTCGCCTTGCGCGCCAAACAGAAGCGCGACCAGGCCGAGTTCGACGCCAACACCGCCGCCGGCAATACCGCGGCCGAGGCGCTGGCCAAGGCCGAGCCGCCGATGAGCACGCGCGATGTCCAGATCGAACAGCAGGGGCCAGTAAACCCGGCCGACCCGACCACGCAACCGGGCGAGATCTTCCTGCCGCCGACGACCGCCCAGGAGCAGTATCTCGATCCGCGGGTGGCGGCACGCTACAAGGCCGAGCTGCCGTTCTTCCAGGCCACCGCCCGCGCGCAAGCGTTCAAGGATCCCAACAATCTGCCCGGCGTCTATGCCAAGGGCCAGGTCGGCTTGGGCGGCGTGCCGAGCGATCCGCAGCGGCAACAGCAACTCGAATACTTGAACACCGGACGGTTCGATAAAACCAAGGGCGACAACTACGTCGCCGTGAAACGCGACGGCAGCAGCACGACCGCCATCCCGGTCGGCGTGTCGACCGATGGCCGCTACGATTCGCTCGGCCGGGACATGTGGAAGAACCTGCCGCCGGACATGGTGCTGGTGAAGGCCGGCGAGCGCGGCATCACGCCGCCGGCGTCCGACAATGCGATGAAGACCTGGGCCATCCCAGGCCCCGACGGCCGGCCGCTGCCGGGATCGCTGAAGTCGTCGGTCACTTCGCCCGGCCCCGAGTATGTGCTGTCAACGCCGCTGTCGTCGGCGCCGGGTGAAATGAAGACCTGGGTGCTGCTCGGGCCAGACCGCCGGCCAATCCCCGGCTCGGAAACCACGGCAGCGACCGCGCCGAACAGCAACTTCGTCCAGGCCGGGCAGGTGTCGTTAGCGCCGGGCACCGACCAGAACTGGATCAAGCTGGACGACAACGACCAGCCGATCCGCGGCTCGATCATTTCCTCGGCGACCAAGCCGGAGGGCCGCTACGTCAAGACCGGCGAAGCCGCGCAAACGCCAGAGAACCGGGTTGGCACGCCGGCGGCGCGCCAGGGATTGATGGCGGAGTACGCCAGCAAGGTGGTCGCGGACGGCTACAAGCTGACGCCGCAGGAAGCGACCAAGTTGGCGTTCGCACTGAACGAAGAATACAAGCTGACCAACAAATTGCAGGCCGACGCCAAAGGCAACATCGTCAAGTTCTCTGGCTTCCAGGAACAGGACATCCCGCAAGGCCCGCACCGGGCCTTGGCCGACGCGGTCAATGCGACACTCGCCGGCGTGGGCGGCGGCGCCCCGGCAGCGCCGGGCGCACCCGCGGCCGCGGCGCCGGTCAATGCGCTGAACCCGCCGCCGATGAGCACGCAGGTGGTGTCGGCCGGCGAGGCCAACCAAAACGTCTCCACCAAGGCGGCGGCAGTCGGCCGCGCCGAGACGTCGCGACGCAACCTGGAAACCCAGATCGGCTACGTGGACGGCCAGGCGCCGGCAATCCCCTATGTGCCGAACCTGGGCGCGGCCATTCTGGCCGAGCGCAACGGCGGCATCGTCAACGGCATGGCGATCGCCGCCCTCGATCCGAAAGCGCCGCAGTATCTGGCCGAGGCCAAGAACTGGGTCGAAGCCGTGCTGCGGCTGGCGTCTGGTGCTGCAATACGACCAGAGGAATACGCTGACTACGCGCAGATCTTCGTGCCGAACCGCAACGACAACCGGCAGCAGATCGATGCCAAGCTCAAGCGCATGTCGGATTGGGCGCAGATCACCGCGACCGCGATGAACGCCGACGACGCCACCAAGATGCTGATGAACGTGTCCAGGGGCGATCCGGTGTTCCAGGACATGGCGGTCAAGCTGCGCAACCTGGCGCAGCAGAACGGTAACCTGACGACCCGCTTTGACGACCCGAACTTCGGCAAGGCCCCGGCGCCGGCCGGCGGACCGGACCCGGCAAGCGTTAACCGCATCCTTGGCATAGGAAAATAGCCATGGCCGAACCTGACCTGGCCGCACCGGCCGCTGCCCCGGCGATGCCGCCACCGGAGACGATCAAGGACTGGCTGGACAACAACCAGGACAAGGCCGGGACCGCCGACTACGTCACCATGAAGCAGGCGTTCGATGCCGCGGCGTCGCCGCCGGCCAACACCAGCGGCCCACGGGTACAGCCGGCAGCGGCGCCGACCCAGATCACCGTGACGCCGTCGGCGGCACAGTCCAACGCCGCGCTGCCCGGCCCGCGGGTCGGCAAAGACCCGCGGCTGATGGAGCCGGTGGCGCCGAGCATCAACTACCAGGCGCCGATCGAGGAGGTCCGCACCGCGCTCGCCGGCGTGCAGAACGAGCCGTCACGGGCGGCGGGCTGGAATCGCTGGGCCGACTTCCAGGAGCAGCAGCAACACGCGCAAGGCGGGTTGCTGCGCGGCGCCAACGACTGGATGCGGGCGGTCGCCCAGGGCGTGCCGGGCGGTGCCTGGGGCGACGAGGCCAATGCTGCGGTGCATTCGATACTCCCAGGATTCGCCGGCGGCATGCCCTACGAGGAGAAGCTGGCGCTCGAGCGGGCGCGCAACCGCCGCTTCGCCTACGAGCACCCGGTCGGCAATGTCGCCGCCAACATCGGCGGCGCAGTCGCCTCGGCGCCATTGACCACCATCCGCGGCGCCGGCGTGCTGGCCAACACCGGCATCGACACGCTGATCGCGGCGATCCAGGGCGCCGGCGGCGCCGACCAGAACCAGGACCGGCTCAAAGCCGGCGCGGTCGACGCCGGCATCACCGCGCCGCTGTCGCTCGGGCTGAACACGCTGATTAAAAATCTCGGCCGCTACGGCATCACCTCCGACAACGTGGTCCGCGCCGCCGAGGCGCTCGGCATCGACCGGCTGATACCGGCCTTTGTCAAAGCCGCCAGCCCGGACATCCAGGCCGCCGGCCGGCGCACCGCGCAGACCTCACTGGACTCGCCGCTCAATCGATCCTGGACCGGCGCCCAAGACGCAGTCGAGCAGTCCGCCGCCGGCACCGCCAACCGCGCCGCCGGGTCTACCGACGTGCAGTTGGCGCCACACACAGCCGGCACCACCGTCACTCCATCACTGGAGACCGCGATCGACGCCGCGCAAACCCAGAAGGGCGAGCTGGCCCGCGAGAGCCGCGATCTGCTGCCGCCGGCGGTGCGCTACGACGTGCCGCAAATGCGCGAGGCCACCGAGCAGGTAATCGAGCGCCGCGCCGGCATGGGCGCGGAGAACCCGCAGGCCGGCCTGGGCGACCAGCTCGGCATGACCACGCGGCCGCCGCCGGATCCGATGCGCGGACCGTTCTCCCACTACGGCCCGGGCGGCTCGACCTGGGAGAACATGGCCGACCAGGCCACCGAGATCGGCCAGCGGCTCGGCCTGCCGCCGACGATACCGCGGGCGGTCGACGACGCCCAGCTGGCGCAGATCTATGCCGGACTGCGCGGCGACCAACGCAGCATCATGCGGCGCGACGCCGGCCCGTGGGGCGAGGCGACGTTCAATCGCAACCTGGAGCAGTCGAGCAACCTGTCCGACGTGCAGCGGGCGATTTCCGACGCGATGAAGGATCGGCCGGAAGCGGTGGTCAACATGATCCATAGCGCCGCCACCGCGAAGGGTGCCGGCACCAATATCGACGCCCTCAACACAGTGATCGGCGCGCTGCCGGCGCAAGAGCGGGTCGCCTTGGGCGGCGGCGTGCTGGGCAAGATCGTCAACGACGCCGGCGGCTCGTCGGCGAAGATGGCCTCGGCCCTAGAGGCGATACCGGAAAGCGCCCGGGCGCTGCTGTTCCCGCCCGGCACCCGGCTCAGCAGAGACGTCGAGGCGCTGCGCGAGGTGATGGGCCGGGTCGGCGAAGTCAACGCCCTGCAAAGCACCGGCTCGGCGGCGTCGCTCGGCCAGACCATGGCGATCGCCGGCAAGTATGGCGGGCTTGGTGTTGGCGCTGGCGCCGCGCTCTATGGCGCGCACCAGGCCGGCTACGGCGACGCGGCGGCGGCGATCGGCACTGGCGCCTTGGGCGCCAAATACGGCTTCAACCGCTTCGCCAAGCCGTACCTATTGCAGCACGGCATCACCCCGGCGGTCCAGCAGGGCATGGACGCGGCGCGCGGTATCCCGCGCGGCGTCGGCTCGCTCTATCAACCGCCACCCAGTGAGCCGCAGTAATGGCCTACATGGACGAAATGGCGCTCGAGCGCGAGAAGAGCCGGCAGTCCCTGCTGGCCGGCAAGCAGCCATTGCTCGGCGCCGACACCACGACCGCGCTGCACGCGCTGGGGGTTAATCTCGGGATCGTGCCGCCCGGCACGCCGCCGAGCCAGATGACCCAGCTATTAGCTGGGCTGCTCAAAGGCCCGAGCGCAAAAGACATCCGCGTCGACGAGCAGAAGCCGCTGCAAGTGCAGCCGCTGGTCGGCCAGGTCACCTCGTCGCTACAGCGGACGAATCAAAGCGACGACAGCATCGGCGAAACCATCTCCGGCGGCTTCGGCGCCGCCAAGGACAAGGCGCTGCAACAGAAGCTGCAAGCGCAGCAGAGAGTGCAGCCGCCGACCCCGCCGCAGATGCCGGAGCGACCGCCCGGACCCGGATCCAACCGCGCCAGGCTGGGCGGACGCGTCGATCGTTCACCGGAGGGCGCGACCTATAAGGCCGATATCGCCTTCCTCAACGAACGCGGCGGCCATGCCAGCGTGATCAAGGACGGCAAGATCACCAGCGTGCCGATCGACACGCCGGGCGCCTACGGCGCGCTCGAGCCGGAGCTGGCTGCGCGACTGCGCGCAGCTGGCGAGGCCTTCGAGAAAGCCAACCCTGGCAAGAAGGCGCAGTACGGTGAGTTCTCTCGCGGCGAGGACGTGCAGGCGGTCTATTGGAAGGACAGCGAAGGCGGCACAAAGTACCCGGCCGCCCGCCCGGGTGGGTCCGGTCACCAGAAGGGCGTGTCCGGCGACCTGCCGGACAGCGAGTTCCGACGCTGGCTCAAGGCCGGCAACCAGGACCAGTTTGGTCTGCATTTCCCGGTCAAGAACGACGCGCCGCATGTCGAAGCCAACCGCGGCTACACCGGGCCGTCGTTCTCCAACCCCCCGGCCACGTCCGCAACGCCGTCCGCACCGTCCGCAGCCGCGCCAGGAACCGCTGCAACATCAACGACCGCGTCCGCAACCGGCAGCAAGGTGCTTGCGGAACAGCGCAAGCCGATCGCCCAGTTCTTCGACGGCAACCCGCGCCTCAAGGAACAGATGGCGGCGGCGGCCTACACCGAAGACAACAACTCGCCGGAGGGCCGGATCGCCGTGCATGAAGCCGGCGCCAACCGGGTCAATGCCGCCGGCCGGCCGGTCGGCGACATCATCGACCCGAAGTACTACGCGGCGATGAACGATCCGGCGCAGCGGCCCAAGTACGACGCCGCGCTGAAGCGGGTGCAGACCGATCCGCAGTTCAAAGCCATGCTCTATGCCGAGATGGATCAGGCCCACAAGCAAGGCACCAACTACTCAAACCTCGCAACGGACTTCGGCAGCGGCAACACCGCGGCGCAGTCCAAGACCAACTCCACCCACGTCGGCAAGGTCGGCGGCAACGACTTCTTCATCAAGGACAAGACCCCGGAGGTCCACGGCGCCGGCACCGTGGCAAATAACCAGAAGTGGCGGGCCTCGACCGAGGCCGCTATCAAGGGATCAAGCTCGCAGCCTGCTCCACAAGCTCCCGCCCAGCCCCCGCAAGCTGAAGCGAAGCCTGCACAGGCTGCGGCGGCTCCGGCGACGGCGACTCCGAACGCGCCGCCGCCGGGTGCTGCCGCGATCGCGGCGACCGAAGCGGAACAATTGTTGCCGGAAGATTCACCGGACGTTCCCGCAACAGCCTCCGCAGAACCCACAAAACCCGCAACGCCAGCTCCTGTGGCCGCAGCACCTCTCCCACCTGCGCCCGCGGCGGCAGCGGCGCCGGTAAAGCCCTCGGCAGCGCCGCCCCCTGCGCCGCCGCCGGTCGCCAAACCGGCGCCGCCAGCGGTCAATCCGGCGCACGCGCTGCTCGACACCAAGGTGATCGAGCTGGTGAAGCGCGGCGACCCGAGCAAGGTCAGCCAGGTGCCGGACATGATCGGCAACAAGACCCTACGTGAAGCGATGGGTATGCCGTTCATTGGTGGTCAAATCGCCGCCGGAGTGGCGCCGTACCTGCCGAAGATGGGCATCACCCAGCAGCAGTTTGACAGCGCGGTTAAAGAGGGCGCGCCGAAGCCGGCCACGTTGGGCAAGCGTACTGACCTCGGCACCTCGGGCGCCACCGACTTCAGCGCCAGCAAGCGGATGGCGCCGGCGCCGGCCGAGGCGGCCGCGCCCGCGGTCGATCCCAATGCGGCGACGCTAGACCCGCTGCAACAAAAGCCAGTGCAGAACGAGGACGGCTCAATCTCGACCGTGCGAACGATCGGCGTGGAGGACCAAGGCAAGGAGGTCAATATTCCTACCGTGCCGGCCGAGGGCGGCCGAGTAATGTCTGACGCCGACGCACGTCAGCGTTACTTAGAAACCGGCAACCATCTCGGCAAATTCGACACGGTCGAGCAGGCCGGCGCCGCAGCGGAGAAGCTGCACCAGGACGAGGCGGCGCGAATCAGCGAGCAGCCGAAGGGCCAGCAAGGCGCGATGACGCCGGAGATGGCCCAAGCCCTAACCAATGTCTACAAAGACGAAAGCCGGGTTGCGCCGGATCCAAGCCCACCACCGGCCGATGCCATGCCGGTGCTCCCGGCGCAGCCTGCCACGCCCGCCGGTGGTACCGCCGGCGGGCTGTCTCTCGCACCGTCTGGCTTGAGCCAGATTCCAACTGGCACCATACCCGGCCAGGGCGCCAGCCAGGGCGGCTCGATCGCCATGGCGGGGATGCTGCCGCCGATCGACAACGCCACCTTTTCGTCGCCGCTGCTCAACAGCGCGGCGGCATCGGGCAGCAGCCCGAGCATGGGCCTGTCACCGATCCCGATGCAGACCCTGGGTGGCTGGGGCTGGGGCGGCGGCAACATCGGCGCCGGTCTCGATTGGGGCGGCGGCGGTGGCTTCGACCTCGGCGGTGGCGGTGGGTTCACCATGCCGTCGTTTGGTACCGGCGGCTGGTAGATCATCCGGCATTAGCTTAAGGCAGATCAGCTCATGCACCGTCAGCTCGGCGCTGATCGCCGTGATCGGATAGCCACAGACAACGCAGGCCCGCAGATGCCGGCCGATCGGCAGCATTTGCCGGACACTCATTTAGACCCCGCAAAATTTTTTTGCATTTTTGAAGCTGGCCCCGGCGGCATACATGCACGCCGCCGGAGCCGTGCTTGGTTAGCTCAGCTGCCGCTGCCGTCGCCGGCGGTGCAGACCGAACATGCCAAGCATCGCCGCCACCAAGCCGGGCAGGCCGGCGCCGGCAATCGGACCGGGAACCGCAGCGGCGGGAGCCACGTCGATGCGGAAGTGCTCGAAATCGTTAATGCGACCGCCGACAACTCTCAAGTCTAGATCCCAGATCGCTTCACCGTTGATGGCGGTGAAGTCGTAGCCGTTCTGGCCGGATTTCAAGACATCGCTGAACAGGAAGTCCTTGAAGGTGCCATCCGCTTCCAGTGCCGTCACCCTGAACAGGATGGTCGCGCCGACTGTTCCAACCAAACTGAACACATCCCTGGTAACAGCAAGCTGGGTCAAGTTCAGCGAGTTGAACACCGTGATATCGAGGTCTTCGGTGTTAAAAATTTTAATATCGTTACCGGATTGCGACCCGGTGAACGGATTCAACGGATCTTGCGTAGGAGTTAAGTCCCTGAATCTTACGACCTCGTCATGCTGGCCGTTGAGGCGGCCCAGGATGAGGCGGTTGTCGAATATGGAACTGAAGACCACGTTCGTGCCGGTGCCACCAAGACCAGTGGTATCGAGAATGATGTCGGCTTTGGCGGGCACAGTCAGTAGCAGCGCCGCTATGACGGCGCCGAGGTATCGGTACATTGTGGTGGTTCCTCTGTTGGGTGTTCGTCGGGTTCAACTTTAGCAGTCTTCTCGGCCTTCGCCTTGGCCTTGTGCGATTTCTTAGCCTTAGCCTTAGCTTCTGGATCCTTCTCCGCGATCTGATTACGGATGCGATACACCGCGGCATCGCGCTTCATCAGTTCGCGCAGCTGGGCTTCCTGGTCGTCCATTGCGCACCAGTGTAAATCAACTATTTTGAGATGCAACTTGTATTCTCAAAAATGTTGAGATAGGACTGATTCATGACAACCCTACGCACCACTTCGGACATCATCAACGCGCTCGGCGGCATCGAGACGATGGCCGAGCTGACCGGAACCTCGGTCAATGGCGTCTACAACTGGCGGGCGGGAAAGCAATTCCCCGCAGACACTTACCGGCTACTTAAAGATGCGTTGGAGGAGATCGGCCACGATGCGCCGGATACTCTATGGCCTATGCGCCAGGCTCCGAAAAAGGCGGCGAAAGGTACCGTGTCCGCAGCCAAGCTACTGCGCCGCGCCGCGGCGCAGTAGCTACCCATTCCCCGACATAACCGAGGACATCCCTATGAACGCTCGACCGAACGGACAGAACGCAGTGACCGATGTCGAAAAGGACTACCGTGTGGCGGCGTTGGCGCAAGTCAATCAAATGCACAACGACCTAATCTCAGCCAACAACGCCATCACACAGTATCGGATCGACTTAAACCGCGAGCGCGACCGGGTAGCGATGATGGTCGAGGAGCGCGATCGTTACCGGCATGAATCGCTGCGGCTGCGCAAGATGCTGGTCGAGCTGACCACGCAGATGGCCAACATCGGCCTACTGACCCGCCGCGCCGAAGATTACGTTAACGCCATTAACGAGTTGGACGCCGCACCGACGCCGACCACCGCGGCGATCGACGAGCTGGTGGCCGACCAGAACGCGCTGAAGGCGGCAGCGATCGCGCAGCTGCAATCGGCGCTGGAGAAGCCGCGTGACTGAAACCATTCAGGTCATCCAGGGCGATATCGATCCCGATCGCTCGCTGAAGGATTCATGGAACGTGTTCGTGGCGCAGATGCGCTCGCTCGGCACCGACGAAGAGCAGATCGATGCCATGCGCGCGACCTATTACATGGGCGCCGCGCAGGTGTTCACACACATCGACAAGGCCGCGGGCCGCGGGTTGCCGGCATTGGCCGCGGCGATGCGCGGGATCTACCGCGACATCGACAAGCACATGAAAGACAACATGAAGATCCTCCGAACCGAGGGGAATGCCTGATGGCCTGGAAACCGGAAGTGCGCGTCGCCAACGACGCCAAGTGGTACGACAACGCGATCAGGTGCGAAACCGAAGCCGAAGCAATGGCTTACGCACGCCATCTGGAAGCGCGCTGGACCTCGGCGCGGGAGGTCCGCGCCACCGAGTGCAAGGATCCAGTGAACGGCAAATGGATCGACGGCAAGTGGAAATGGAACGAGGACGTGCGATGAGCCAGCCGTGGACTCACACCGCCGGCGCCACAGCTTATGCCCGCGTTGATGAACACTACGTCGAGCCGCACTGGGTCAGCGAGCGACTATTCCAAGAAGAGAAGTTCACTGGCGGAATCTACGATCCCGCCTGCGGCTTCGGCCGTATTGTCGAGTCCGCCATCGATGCCGGACACATAGCCCATGGCGCCGACCTGGTCGATCGCCGCGGCCGCGGCAACGTGCAGGACTTCCTGCTCGACCACACCTCGGCACCAAACAACATCGTCAGCAATCCGCCGTTCGATATCTTCGAGGCGTTCACCAAGCACGCGCTGGAACGGGCCAGCCACAAGGTGGCGCTGATCATGCCGACCGCGCGGCTGAACGCCGCCCGCTGGCTATATGACACGCCACTGCAAAGCGTATGGCTGTTGACCCCGCGGCCGTCGATGCCGCCGGGACATGTGATCAGAGCCAACGGCAAGGTGGGCGGTGGCAAAAGCGATTATTGCTGGCTGGTATTCGAGCATGGGTACAGCAGCCACCCAGAGCTGAAATGGCTACACAGGGACAAGCCGTGATGTCCCATGAAAAGGAAATGTACGCGGCGCTGACCGAAATCGAACGACAGCTCAATATTGGCCTGCGCGAGCTTATGCAGCTGGCGGAAAAGAATGAGAAGCTGCGCGAAGCCCTGCGCGAGATCGCCGCCTTGCCTGACATCGCCGCCGACACCAGCATGTGGATTGCGCGGCGCGCACTGGAACAGAATTAGGAGAGGCGTATGGTGAGGTCTTCACGTTTCAAACGGATAACGAGGCCCACCATGCCGGTCACCCGCTTCGTCTATCTCACTATCCCGCAGCGCGATCTCGTCGTTCTCAACATCAACGACGGCGAAACTCACTTCCGCCACCAAGTCAACCGCGACCAGCTGCTCAAACTCAACGAGCAGATCGTTGACATCATAATCAAAAACAAGTTCGACGACGACGGCACGCAGCTGGTGCTCAGCCTGGAGAAGACTGCTACGCTCTAGGCGTTGACGAGAATCCCTTCGACTTGATGGCGCCGCAGGTAGGCTTCGAACGCCTGCTGCGCCGTCATTTTCATATGCACGCGGTCGAGCTTCATCTGGTCGACGGTATCGGCGGCAACGCAGACGCGGACGATCACCGGCTTCACTTGACCGGAACGATGCAGCCGGGCGATTGTTTGTTCCCACAGCTCTGGCGACCAGGTCGGGCTAATCCAGGCCATGTCCGAACCGCCGTGCTGAAGGTTTAAGCCATGTCCGCCACTCGCCGGATGCAGCGCCATGAACGGTAGCTCGCCGGCATTCCATCGGGTGATATTTTGGTCAGATGCCTTATCGGCGACCCCGTCGCCGAGGTAAGGAAGATCCTCGCCGAGCAACCGGCGCAGCATTTCCAAGTCCTCGCGATACTCGTAAACGAGCAGCACCGGCCCATCCGCGCCATCGATAACGTCTTGAACCCATTGCTCCTTTTCCGAATGGATGGCGATGGTTGTGCCATTGTCGTAGACGAAACCGTTGGCCAGCTGCGCCAGCTTGCCGGTGGCCACGGCAGCGGAAGCCGCCAGGACCGCCTCGCCGCCGTCCCACAGCAGCAACTTCTCTTCCATGTCATCGTATTGCTTGCGGGCGGCGGCCGGCAGCTCGACCCGGTCGAAGACAATAGAAAGTTCCGGCAGCTGCGGCAGCTCGTCGTCGCGCAGGGTGACGCAAAGCGGTGCCAGCTCGGCGTTGATTCTTTCCTCCGCACCCGGCAACGGCGCCCATGTGTAGCCCTGGTAGTCAATCGGATAGAACCGTTGCTTGCGCCAAGAGTAGAACGACTTACCCCACAGTTTAGCGCGGGTTACCACCGTCGCCGGCATAAACAAATCCTCGGCGCCTGACGGTCGCAGGGTGCCGGTCAGGCCCCAGACCATTTTCCATCGCTTGGCATGCTTGAGCAGGCGCCGGGCGCGCACCCCGGACGGGTCGCGCAGCTTGGACACCTCGTCGATCACCAGCAAGTCGAACAGCCGCGAATCCTCCGGCAGCTTGACGAGCTGCTCGAGCAGCCACTCGACGATGTCGATGCCGACAATGGTGATGTCGAACACGCCGGCGTGCGCCTCGGCCAGGCCGATGCTGCGATGCTGCGGTGTGCCGGTCAGCACCTGATATGACAACCCCTTGGTATGCTCCCATAACGCTATCTCGTCCGGCCATACCATACGGGCCACGCGCTTGGGCGCGATCACCAGGGCGTGGCGGATGTGCTTGTCGCGGATCAGCTCCTCGATCGCGGTCAGCGCCGCGACGGTCTTGCCGCCGCCCGGCCGAGCCACCGCGATCTTCTCGTCGGATTCATAAAGCGAAGTGGCGATGCGGTTCTGATACGGCCGCAGTTCTGATTTCTCGCGCATCGCTATCGCACCCATTCGTATGATTGATCCAGCACCAGCCGCATCTCATCCAACTCGGCCTTGAGTTCTCCAGCGGCGCGCTTGTCGCCGCACTCGATACGATCCATGAACACATTAAGGACCGCGACGTAGCGCCGTCGGATCTGCCTAGCACTGTCCCTCCGCAGGTCCGCCCATCTTTCATCAATTGCTTCCGCCGTTACATCCACATCCTCGCAGACCACCCAGCGGTGGGCCGCCATACCGGAGCGGTTGCTGCCGCGTCCGTGGTTGCGAACGTATTGCATGCGCCGCAGCTCGGAGATGCGCGGCCTGATCGCCAGCAGGCTTTCGCCTACCAGGTCAGCGATCTCGTCAGCGGTGTGGCCAGGATATTTGCGTATTAAATCATAGCACCGCTTCCGCAACCTAACGGCGCGCAGGCTCATGCTCTCGGCCGCTTCGCGCGACGTGTCTCCCTCTTTATATCCAGGCTCGTCTGGGTATTTCATATTGCACCTGCCCTCCTCGCCAGATCGCGGATCCAGATCCATTGCTTGTCGGAAAACCTGACGACGTCGTAGATCTCGGCCCGGTCCATGATGCCGGCCAGGAACTGGCGCGCGCGATCGTTGAGCGGACTGCGCAGGATCAGATGCACCAGCTGCTTGACCTCGGCCGCGGTCATCTCCTGTGGGCCAGGCTGCGGTTTCGCTTTGGCTGGTGGCGGCTTTGGCGTCGCCGCCGGCGCCGGCTGGCCGATCGAGCCGACCAGGTCATGCCAATCCAAGCCGTGCTCGCGCAGCAGGCTGGTGATCAGCCCCGACGCCGCCGCACGTTCGTTGTCATTGACGGAGCCGAGCATGAGCATCAGCTTGTCGAGCCGGGCGCGGACGCCTGGCGGCAGCGGGCGGACATGGGTTTGTGAGGGCATCACTTGCCCTCCTGCCTAGGCGGGCGGAAAAGATCACCACCATGCTTAAGCCGCCAACGCAGAGTGTCTTCCTTTAACCCAGACCGTTGTGCCGCTTCGATTACAGTTAACTCACCCCACGGCGTAGCTATCCGCCGACCGGCGCCCTTGCGCCAGGACACGCGCCCAATATTGGAATGTTGCGGGTCAAACGGATCGAGACGACCAGCCTGTAGCCGCGAGTATATGGTGGTGCGATCCAGCCCACTACGCTCGGCGGCCTCACCTAACGTCATACGCCCCCACGGCGTATCAATCATATTGATACGTAATGTGGTGTTTAGACGTTGAACCTTCGGTGTTGCCCAGCGGCAGTTACCTGGTTCGTAGTTACCGTCGTTGTTGATACGATCGTTTGATAACCCCGGCGCCCAACCAGACGCCATATCACGATGGAAATTAGCGAACACCATCCATTCGGGAGCCACCGATATGCCCCTGCCGCCGTAACGATGCCACTGTTTATTGTTGGGATTGGTGCAGCGGTCGATCATGCCACGCCAGCTGTTATAGATCGGATGCTTAGGTATGCGCTTCCTCATTTCGATTCCCACTTCGAGTAATAAGGTTGAACGGTTTCTTCTGACATGAGCGGAAGACCCTCCGACCAATCGAAACCTTCCCGCATAATCCCTCGCAACATTGACTTGGCTGATTCGACTTGATCTTCGGGAACGTCGATGAGGCACTCATCGTGGCTATGCAAACGCACGTTGAGATCAGTCTTTTCCAGCCGCGCCAGAGTGCCGCGCAGGATATCCGCGGCGGTGGCCTGGACCACGTTCTCGCAAAGCGTGCCGTGCCAGATCTTGGAGCGGCCATAGCCCTTGGAGAACCGCAGCTGGGACGAGCGGCCGATCACCTTGTCGTCGTCATCCAGCTCGTCGACCATCTCGTATTTGATGCCGCGGTAAGCCAGGCACCGGCCGCTGGGCAGCTGGCAGTACAGCGTGCCGTACAGGATCTGCGGCATGTAGATGTAGGTGAGCCGGCCGACGGTCTGCTTGGTCTCGGGCTGCTCGAGCGCCCGGTTGGCGGCGCCCCACAACCCGTAGGATTCATCCTCGGTATGCCGGCCCCAGAACCGGACGCACCAGGGATTGGCGGCGCGCCACTGGTCGACCACCTGCTTGGCCTCCCCTTCGGGGAGGTACAATCCGTAATTGGCGCCCATCGCCGCCAGGGCGCCGACCCCGCCGCCGAAGCCGAGCGCCAGCTCGGCCACCTTGCCGCGCTGCCGTAACATCTTGCTGATATCGGTCACGGCAACGCGGGACATATCGGCGGCGGTGCGGGTGTACAGATCCGGCAGCGACGGGTCGGCGTCGATATCGCGGAAGATCTGCAACCGTTTGAGCGCACCTTTACTTTTTGGACCGACCAGCCACGGCAATACTCGCGCCTCAATCTGCGCGAAGTCGCTGACCACGAACTGATTCGCGTCACCGGCAACAAAAGCAGGCCGAATCAGCAACGCCAGCTTGCGCAGCACCGGCGTGTCGTCGCCAAGCCGGGCCAGCTCGTCATAGTCGGCGCCGGCCAGAATCGCCTCGATCGCATCGTGCTCGTAGGGCAGGAACGCCCGGGCCAGGTTCTGGATCTGCACGCCACGGGATGAGAAACGCCCGGTCTGCGGCGCGCCGTTAAAGACATATTGCCCGTAGATTGTGCCCTGCACCTGCTGAGCGAGAATCTTGCTGTACTTGGCCGGTGTGGTCGAGCCGCCGTACAAGCGGATTTGCAGCGCCCGCAACTCCTTGTGGTGGCCGATCGCCTGGCAGTAGGGGATCAGCTTTTCGATCCTGGCGCGGGTCAGCGAGTACTTGGCCGGCTTGGTGATCTTGCCATCCTCGTCCTCCTCTTCCTCGCGCTTGGTCAGCATGTTGATGCCTTCCAGCGGCAGGTGATTGCACAGCCAGGTGGTCAGCGGCCTGACCTGGGTGACGCCGGTGACGTGGCCGGTGGTGATCTCACGCAGCTCGTTGCCAGCGCGGTGCTTGGCATGGCCGGCCAACCGGGCCGCCTTCCTGGCGAACTTGACGTCGACGCCGATGCCGCGGTCGTTGATCGCCTCGGCCGCCCAGTATTCCTGCCACTCGCGCAGCGGCAGCTGGCAGGTGCGCAGAAACAAGCTGCGCATGGCGTCGATGTCGCCGATCGCGTAGCCGCAGAACGCCGCCCACTGCCTGGGATGACTGCGGGGGGTGGCTACGGAGTCCGGCATGCAGAACAGCTTGATGAACTCGTTGCCGTTCTCGACCTTGAGGATCGAACCGGCCGCCTTGCAGGCGCCGGCGAGGTCCGGCGGCAGGCCGGCGGCGGTGGCCTGGACCGAGGGATCGATGCACATGTCCGGGAACAGCTGCGGCGCGTCGCGCAGCGCATTGTTCCAGATCGCCCGGTCGAAGCCAGCGTTGAACGCCGCAAAGGTGCCGGCGGCGGCGCTAGCCTCGACCCGATAGTAGAACTCGGTGAAATCCAGCGGCAGGTGGTGCCAAGACAGCGGCGCGCCCGGCTCAGGCGCCAGGATCAGCTTGGTCGGACTATGGCCGATGGCGTAGGTCAGGATGATCGCCGCGGCGTCGCGGTCGCAGGCGTAGCGCATGGCGCCGACCTTTTGCAGGTCGACGCCCGATCTAGATTCGAAGTCGAACCAGCAGATTTTGTCGGTATCGAAGGTGCGCGCAGACATGGTTGGGCATTCCCTGGGATGAGGGGGAAGGCCCAGGCCCTGGGAAGGGCCTGGGTGAGTTCGCGGGTGGTTAGGCTGCCGGTGGCCTACGCCGCTGCGCCGGACGCACTGGCGCGGCTGGCTCGTCTTCTGGTGCGGTATCCGGCGCGTCGTCGACCAGAGCCGGCTTGGTGCGCGACCGCGGTGCAGCTGCGGCCGGCGCCGGCTTCGGCTCCGGGTCGGGGCCGGCGCCAGATTTCAGCTCGCCGGCCATATTGGCCCAATCGACCACTTCGAAGATCGGGTTCCAGATCCAGTTGTATTCCGGGTGCTTGTATTTGTCGGACTTGAACTGGATCACCGGGCAGGGGTAGGCGCGGTCGGTGCGGAGCTGCGCCTTGACGGCGTCCTCCAGCTTCTTAAACGCCTTCATCGTGCCAACCGAGCCGTTTTTGAACAGCACCTCGGCGCCGGCGTCCTCGCCGTTCAAGCACACCGCCTCGAATGACCGCTGTTCCGCAAACGGAAAGCCGTCGATCGCCGCAGGCTTGCTCGGCTTCGGCTCGTACATCGGCACCATCACTTCGCCGAGCCTTTCATTTTTACGGCTGCCTTCGTACTTCGACCAGCAGATGTAGCCGTGGCAGATCGATACGATGTTGATCAGCCACTTGCTGCCCACTTGCATGGGTTCGTCGGCCTGGCCGATCGACCAGTTGCCATCAGACTTGCCGAGCTTGATGAGATCCTTGCCGCCGCCGGCTACGAGCGTGGTGGCTTGGCTGTCCTCGATGCCGGCCAATAGCCGGTCGGCGAGGTCGTCCGACAGGGCGGTCGAACCTAAGCTGCGTTTGACGATATCGTTCATCTTCAGACCTTTCATGTTACAGGTGACCGACCCCGACGGGGCCGGCCAGGTATTGTGTCACGAACCTTGTTCGTGACGCAATTGCTTCAGCGCCGCGGCAAACTCGAGGGTTGCCTGGGCACGATCGATCGCTGGGGCCGGGTCGCTGTCCGGCGCAATCACGGTCTCATCTGTTTCCGGTGCGACGCGCAGGTGCTCGGGGATCTTGACCTTGAGCCGCTTGGCCGCTTTCTCGGCCACGCCGAAGGTTTGCAGTTTGCGCTGCCAGATCTCGTCCTGGCCGAAGCCTAGGCGGGTGAGTTCATTGTTGACGATGTCCTCGTCGATCCACTGGCGAAGTTTAGTTTTCTGCTTCAGCTTCCAGCCCGGCACGGTGCCGCCGTTCTCCAGATAGCTGTGGACCGCCTCGTCGACCTGCTTTTTGTAATCGGCAGCCAGGTCGGCGAGGTGCTTGGCCTTGGCGAGAAACTCACCGTAAGCAGCCGCGTTGCCGTCGTTGACTTCGGATGCGCGCAATTGCGCCGGCAGGATTTCTAGCTCGGCTAACTCAAACAGCGGGCCGGTGTGCTCGGGACAGAACGGCCGGGCCGGGCACCAGCGGCAGTGCTCGCCGGCGTGCAGCGGCGGGTTCTTGCCGAGCGCGGCGATGATGGCGAGGTCCATGTCCTCAATGAACATGTCGATCTCAACCCGGGTTATTATGGTGTGGGTGAGCCGCTCGGCGGTGCGCGGCTGGATCACTGCCACGGCATACCGCTTCTTATTGAACATGGAGGGCAGTTCCTCCATGGCGCCGGCAAAATAGAACAACAGCTGCGGATTCACCTTCTCGCCGTGCTCGTCCTTGTACACAGCTTTAACGGGCACGCCGGCGCCGAATTTCCAGTCGACCATCAGCACGAACTTTTTGCTGGCCAGTAACAAGTCGGTGGTGCCGAAGGCGCCCGGAATCCCCGGAAATTTTACCTTCAGCTCGTTGGCGACGACGTGAAAGCCGCCGCCGTATTCGCGCATCAGATCATACAAGGTGACGATCGCCGGATAGATCGAATCCTCGAGGTGATGCGATTCCAATACGCGATCATAGAAAGTATCGCCGAGCATATCGCGGGCGGCGAAGATCAGCGGATCCTCGTTGCCGGGCGGGAAGCCGTCGGCATACATCGACATCAAACGGTCCATCACCGCATGCATGGCGGTGCCGTAGTCGGCGTATTCGCTCGGCATCTCGGCTTGCTCGGGGATGCGTTGCAGCAGTTGAAAGCTGCCGGGGCAATTCAGCAGCCGGTCGGCGGTCGAGCCGCCGACAATGGTGGAATGGCGGCTCATGCCGGCACCTTGTTTTGCTCGAGCACTTTGCGACCGGCTTCGGTGACGCGGTCTTCAACCAGCAAGCCTTTGCGGATCAAGGCGCAGATTACTTTCTCTCGATTGTGCCAGTCGAACGGACCGTTGAAGGCGCAGATATCGGTGGCTTCCAGATCATTGTCGTAGTCGCGCAGCATCTGAAGCTGCTTGGTAGAGAGCCGCATGTGTCATCCTCTGTTCTGTTCGGTTCAATGAAATCATTGTAACACAGATCTCGATAGTTGTCAAATTATTTGACTACCGCGGTAGAAACAGTCGCACCAAATCCTCGTAGCGGCGCTCGGTTATCTCCTTCTTGTCGCGCGCCTTGCTGATCTCGGTCTCGAATTTCATCTGGTCGTCGCTCTTGCCCTGGTCGTAGACCTTGACCCGCATGATCATGCCGCGCGGGCCGTAGTCGGTGACGATCGGCGTGTCCTTGTCGAGCATATAGCGGCGCTGCGACGGGATGTGCTTGCGGGTGTTGTCGCGGTGCTTCTCGCCGGTGCTGCCGTACACAAAGCGGGCGATCTCATCCATGGTCTGCCAAGTCTTCTTGGCCAGCAGGAACTCGGTAACCCGCAGCATATTCCAGCGGCCGCCGATCAGGCGTTCCTGGCCGTTCTTGGCGCGGTGGATGGCCGGCGGCTCGACCTTGCGGATCTTGGCAATGTTATTGGACATGGTTGGCTCCCTATACGTTTGAACGCAGACGATCGCGGACCCGGCCGAGCCGGGCCATGGCATCTTTCGAGCCGCCTTTGTCGGGATGCAGTTCCTTGGCGAGCACGCGGTAGCCGATGTCGATCAACCGGCGGCCGAGCTGAGCCTCGGCGTCGCGCTCTTGCTTGCGGGTCAACTCCTCGCCGAGCCGGATCGCCTCGCGCTGCGCCCGCTCGGCGATGGCGTCGACCGAGGCAGTCCATGGCCGGTACACCGAGCCGCCCGGCTTGCGCGCCGCGCCTTCGGATTCGCGTATACTTTTCAAGGACTTAACGTCGTCATGTCCGGACAACTGGACCCAAGCCCTTATTCTCGCTTGGGATTTATGGAAGTTCCGATCGGCCCAGGCATAGAACTCGGCGGTGCGGCCGGCGAAATGATCGCGCTTGGCCTCGGCCAGCTTGGCGCCGGCCTGCCGGTAGAACTCCATGCCGGCGCGCTCGGCGGCCTCGTCGCCGTGCTCGATGTCGGTCTTGATCAGCGCCGTGAGCAGCTTGAGCGGCCGCACAACCTCTTGCGCATCTTGTTCGGTAACCGCGGTCATGATTTGATGATCTCCATATCTCGATGATGAAGCACGATAATGGGCACAGCCGATGCGGTCTGTCAAATCTTATGAAAAAGAAAGCGCAGTCGAGCGCGAGTTGACCTGGCGGGTGGCGGCGCGCGGCGGGATCTGCACCAAGGTGCGGGCGATCGGCAGCCGCGGGTTCTTCGATCGGATTGTGGTACTGCCGGGCGGCCGCGTGATCTTCGCGGAATTGAAACGGCCGCGCGGCGGGCGGATGACAGCGCACCAGAAGTGGTACCGCGACAGCTTTACCGCACTAGGGGCAGTGGTTGTGCTGGTGAAGAACTCGGCGGATATTGACGCATTGTTGCAATGAAAGAGCCGGCAGGGGGCGAAATCCCTGCCGGCCAGAATCACACCCATCCCTAGGTGACCGTGCAAGTCCAAGAGGAACCAGGCGCCAACAGGAACCGGACCAAAGAAAGGACCGAACGATGACCAACCAATACCATCCCGGCCAGACAGCGCAAGCCATACCGCTGCAACCCAAGGCCGAGCACTCGTATCGCAAGGTGTGGCGGCGAATCCGCGACAATGGCTACGATGTCATACCGTTGCGCGGCCGCGACGGGCCGTTCAAGGGCTGGCCGAAGCAGCCGAACGACGATGCGGCGATCGAGACCTGGCGCGGCAAGACCGCGGGAATCCGCATGCTCGGCAGCAGGGCGTTCGTGATCGACCTGGACGTGCGCTCGGACCGGGTGCGGGCGGCGCTGCTGGAGATGCTGTGGCAGCAGTGGCCGGCGTTCATGAAGGGGTGCCTGCGGCGGCGCTCCGGCTCGACCACGCTGGCATTGATCGGCCAGGTATTGACCGTGCGTAAGCGCAGCTGGACGGCGCGGTTCAAGCCGGAGCCGGGCATCGGCGACAAGCCGCACCTGGTCGAGTACTTCACCGGCAACGACAAGCGATATGTGGGCGTACACGGCTGGCATTCGCAGGGCCGCGAGTACGACTACGTTGGCACGCGCGACATTCTCAATACCAAGCTCGGCGACCTGCCGTGTTTTCCCGATGCCGACATCCCGGAGATGCTCGCCGAGTGCGAGCGGGTGATGCAGGGGCTGGGGCTTGAACGGATAGCGGTGGCGCAGGCGCACACGCCGGGCGAGCGGGTGTATGATCTCAAGCCCGACGACGTGATGGTGCTGGCGGACGGCGAGCGGATCACGCTGCGCGAGTTGGAGAAGCGGGCCGGGCCTACCCGGATCAGGGGCTTCGCCAACATCTGGGATCCAGGGTCGAAAACACCGGACCGGGTGCTGGTGAACAGGTCCGGGGCGATGGGCCTGACGCTGTGGGACACCAAGCATAGCGTGTCGCATCGCTGGGCGGCGCTGTCGCCGGCCGAGGATGTCGAGCTGCGCCGCATGCTCAACAGCATCAAGCACCCGTGGGAGGATTGAGATGGCCGAGGTTTATACAATGCCGGTACGGCCGGTCGACACAGACTCGTTTGACCACAAGGTGGCCTGGCTGGTGCAGACGCACGGCTTCGACGCCAGGGCCGGCCGGGTGGTGATGCTGTACGAGGCTTCGGCCAATTGCACGATGACGGTGCAGTCGTTCAAGGAAGAGTTCGCCGCCTGGTCCGAGCTTCTGCCGCAGATGGGCAAGAAGGGACCGATCGCGCCGAAGCTTATACTGGCCACAGACCGCTGGTCGCGCAGCGCCAAGCGGCTGTCGATCGCCGGCATAAGGATGCATCCGGCCGAGAACTTCCCGGTCTATGCCGAGGCCGGGCAGGTGTTCAAGAACACCTATCGCCGGCCGGTGCATGAGCCGGCCGAGGGCGCTGACTTGCAGCCGTTTCTGGACTTCCTCGAGCGGTTCCTGCCGGCCGAGACCGAGCGCAACTTCTGGCTCGATTGGATGGCGCACAAGTGGCTGTACCCGGCGATCCCGGGCAGCTCGCCCTGGTTCGTGGCCGACAGCGATGGCGGACCGCTTCAGGGCAAGTACGGCACCGGCCGCGGGTTCATGGCGCGGGTGCTGCACAAGCTCTACGGCGAGGCGTACTGCAAGGCCGAGGACTTCGATATCCTGACCGGGACGTCGGCGCAGGCGGTCTATACCGACTGGCAGGCCAATAACTTGCTGGTGACAGTCGACGAGGCGCACGCTTCGCCGACTGCGCACCGCAAAGGCGAGAAGCGCAGCGTGTATACGGCGTTGAAGCATGTGCTCGACCCGGCGCCGAAGCGGCGCACGTTCAAGGTGAAGGGGCTGCCGGCGTTCGACGGCATGAGTTTCTGCTCGGTTGCGGTGGCTACCAATCACGTCAACGCGGCGGCGATCCCGGCGAACGATCGCCGGGTCACTGTCTTGCGCAACGGTCGCGAAATGACGCCGGACGAGGCCAAGGCCATGGACGCGTGGATTAACGCACCAGGCAGCATGGCTGCGCTGGTGGAGTACCTGGAATCGAGCGACCTATCCAAGTTCGACATGTTCACGCCGATGAAGACGGCAGCCAAGGACGAAATGGCGGACCTGGCAAAGAACGATGTCGAGCACGCGCTGGCCGACTTCGCCGCGGACGACGACCGTGGACTGGTGTTCCCAAAGATGTTCCTGGAACGGGCCGTGCTGGAGTACCTGTCGGGCGGCAACGAACGTGACGGCGGCAACGCCAATGCCTGGCGCGGGCAGCTGGCCGGGGCGTTCGATGAACACTGCGCGGTGGTGAAACTGGACAGCGGCGACAAGGCCAGGATCCGGGTCAGTAAGCAGCGGTATATCCTGTATGCGTTCCGGTCGCGGATGGCTGCGGCGCAGCTATTGAACGTGACGGAGCGCAAGGAACAGACCGAGAAATGGTACCCGGTCGACGACATCCAGACGGTCCTGCGCGAGGTCAAAACGGTGGACACGGACGGGACGGATACGGTGGACAGCTAGCGCGATACCCCGAAAAAAGTTCCACGCGCGCTAAAAGCGGTGGACAGTGGACAGGCCGGTGGACAGCGTAACCCATTGATAACTCCTAATAAAGTGCATGTTGTCCACTGTCCACCGTGTTTAGGTATATGCATGTGAGAGAAATTTGTATTTTTATATATACAGCACTACCCCCCTTAATTGGGTGGACAGGTGGACAGCCCTGCCGGCCGGTGCGGAATCTGCCGGCCCGCAGGGTGCGGTGTCTACTCGCTGACGAGCAGGAGCAGGATCACGCATAGGACTACGATCCAGATCATGGGCGGTGCTCCGGTGGGATGCCAAATCGCTCGTACATGTCCATCAGGCGGGCGATTACTGCCGGCACTGCGGCGTGGCCGCTGGCCATGCGGTAGATGGTCGACCGGCCAACGCCCAACAGCCGGTTGGCGGTGTTGATGTTGTGGCCGAGCGCGGCGATCCCCGCCAGGAACCGTTCTTTGGACATGGCGGGCTTGGCCCGCCGGCCGAGTTTACCCCCTGGCCTATTCCTGGGAATCTCCACAATCTGGGTGACCTCCAGGGCGTCGCCGCAGCGGCCGGATAATATCCGGTGGATTTGCGCGGCCTCGGCGGCATCGATGGCTGCGCCATGTCGGCTCGACCCGGCAATGGCCCGGTTTACCGCCACTTTGTCGTAGCCAATCTTTGTATGATTTTTCATGGTTTGCCTGCTTTGCGGGTTTTGCCGCGTTGGCCGAGGTAGAACTGTGACGGCTCGCCGTTCATGGTCACGCCGTCCTGCCAGGTCAGGCCCCAGTAGCAATCATTCACTGTGCAGTGGATCAGCCATTGCCCTACGTTGTCATGAATGACGCGATAGATATTGCTGGCCCAATGGACCGTGTCGCCGCGGTCGACCGCGGCTTTGATTTGTTCAAGGGTCATTACCAGACTCCCAAACGCTCGAGGGCTTCGCGGTCACGCTGCGCCATGATTTGATACTCGCGCGGCAACGACTCGAAGTGGGCTTTGACCTCTTCAAATAGCGCGCGCTGCTCCGCGGTCATGAACAGGATGGCGCCAATCGACACTTGGTATGGGTTCACTGCCATCATGGCGCCCTGCCATGCGGCCGCGGCGAGCGTGTGCGACTTCGGGCAGCGTGCGAGTAACTGCCCGCGATGTTTGCCTTTGCTGGCATAGGCGAGCTTGAGGGCTTCGCGCCCTGCTATTGATAGAGTCATGTTCTAATCTTTCCTGTTTTCGGCATGATTGCCGCATATGCCGCGGGCAAAAGCCCGCGGCATAAGCTCCAATCAAACCTCTTCGATTGTGATGCTATCGCCAGGGTTCAAGGTCCATTCGCCAATCATGCGGATTAGTGCATTGCCTATGACGGCGCTTTGATCCTGGTCTTCACGGGTATCAATCCGCTGGCGGTCCAATTCTCCGCCATGGTCGCCGCGGAGTACTACATAAACGCTGGTATGGTCGCGCATATTAAACCTCCGCTTTGACGATTGATTGAACCATGTCGGTTAAGATATCGAGGCGAACGGTATCGAGTTCGCCGCATGTTTTAGTGTCGAGCCATTCGCGCAAATTATCCCAGGTCGTATGCGGGGCGCCGCGCGAAAGCTTGACTGCTAGTGTGGTAGAGACTCGCATGTTATGTCCTTTCCTGTTTTCGGCATGTTTGCCGCATATGCCGCGCGGATAAACCGCGCGGCATAAGCTGCAATCATCCCACTACGAATCCGCTGTTATCGTGCTTGGCCAAGCCCTTGGCATAAAGCGCCACTGCACTGTGCAACGGGTCAATGTGCCGGACGTCTGTATCGTCGCCGTCGACGATAGGAAGCCCTTGGAATGATGCGCCGGCGTCAATCATGCTTTCGACCATGGCACGATTGCGGAAAACTACGGCCAATCGCATGCCGGCCGCGATTGCCAAATCGACTTGTTTCTGAAAATCAGGAACGCCCGAATAGCTAAACGTCAAATCATAGTTTGATGGTACGTTTTTGCGATTGGCCAGTTTCGTGTAATCGTAGAATTGCACGCCGGGATAGGCTTGCATGATTCCATAATTCTCCCAGCGGATGTCAGAGGTACCGTTAAGGCGAACAAGCAAAACGTAACCATGCTTGGCCGCGTGCTTTTCGGCGTTGGCCACTTCATGTTTAATCATCGCAATGCATTCGTCGCGGAATTGCAGGAAAAAGAGAGTCTTGCGCAAACGTGACATGGCAACAGTTTTCATTGCGCCACGGCCGGAGGTATTCAGGCATCCGTCATGACACTTGGCCAGTTTGGCCATGGGGCAAACATTGAAGCCCGACATTGTGTAAGGGGCGAGATAGAGAATCGCGGTTCGAAAGCCCAACTTGTTTCCCTTGATAACTTTCGTTGAACCATCGAGGCGCAACATGGCGTCGGGCTTTTGTGAAAACCATTTGAGATATTTCGGCGATGCCAGGATTGCGGCACGCGTTGCCGGATCGATCCGATCCAAGTTGTAAATGATGGTTTCAGCGGAATATTTCATGTCATGTCCGTTTCTGTTACGTTGTGGGCCGGCGTTTCCGGTTAACCGCAACATATCCCGATCGGGACATAATGCAAGAGTTATTTTCAAATAATTTGAAAAATAATTTGAAGCGTAAGCCGCAATGGGGCAACGCGGCTTGGAAAGCGGCCGCGTGGCGCGTGCGATTGAATAAGGGGCGAACTAATCGGAGAATATGCAAAGCAACCGCGCGGCATAGTGGTTTGCCTTGTGGTCAATTGGCCATGTCTGGCGTTCCTGTATGCCGTTTCCACGGCGGGCATATGATGCAAGCCCGTTACAGGTCATTAGAGGCGAAGCGCAATGCGCAATGGAAAGGCGAAAGCGGCCGATTTAGTGCAAGGCAATTTAGAGGCGCTGGCGTCGCAACTTGAGAGTGGTCAAGGAACACTAAGGATAATAGTCCGCAAAGCCCTGCTAGCGATCCTAGATGACAGCGATGCCAGCGCCGCGGCAAAGGCGAGCGCGTGCCGCACCCTAATGCAGTTCTTTCGTGAGGATAATCAAACACTTAGCGGGAGGCGTGGTGCGGACATGACAGTGGCCGAATTGGATTCCATGATCGCTGGATTGAGCGAATAAGTATCCCAATTGCATCCCAGACAGTGTCAACATTGACCTAAGCCCTTGATATTGTTGAGCCTACCATCTGTTCACAAAACAGATGGTAGGCGCGCGCCACTAGTTACTAAGAGTAACCATCAGCGTGAAAAGACCAATGATATCAATGGCTTAGCAGTGCTGCCCCCTGGCCGGGCCGGGTTGCTTGGGCGCCGGCGTCCGCAATGCTGCGTGGCAAAATTTTCGCGATTCGGAGCATGGTAATCACGCCGAAGAATCTTCCTTGGCGATTACCATACCCCCTACAGGGTATTTTCCGGCTCCGTTTTCGCTTCGGAAAATACCCCGTCCAGCGCCTTCATAAACTCGAGCACCCACCGCTCGTCCGGCCAGATCCCGGTCACACCCGATGCCACGCCCGCGGCCCGCAGCATCGCCTGCATGCGCGTCTCTGCGGCCGGCAGCGGCTCTGACGGCGCCTCTTCCACCAGCTCGAGTGGCTTCCGCGCAGCGCCCGTTGTATCCGGCGCCGGATCCCACTCGCCGCGATTGCGCGGCCGCGCCGGCGAATCCTTGGTCCAGAACGGCAGCGGCTTGCGCGCGATCGGCGCATCGGGAATCTGCATCTGATGCACCGACAGATCGCAGGCTTGCTCGTCGCCGGAGATCTTGATCCGAAATTGCCCGCGCCGCAGATAGCTGCGGCCGCTCTCGGTGATGCCAAGGTTGCCCCAATCCTCGCAGGCGTAGCCGGCCTCGATCAGTTCGCGGGCGATCGAATGCATCGTGTTGTAGCGCGCGCCATGCTCGAGGCCGGACAGCGCCGCCAAGGCTTCGGCTGAGATCATTGGCTTTCCCTTTCTGCGGTTCAGTGCGATAATTGTCATCGTCCGCGATGGAAACGCCGCCATGCCAGCGATCGTCCGGCCCAAGCAGCAGATTTTATTCTCCGACCGCCCGCGCGGAATGGTCACTGCTGACCTGCTCGACGCCCAGATCCACAATTTGATCGAGGCGATCCACTCCACGCAACTCGCGCTCGAGGACATTCGCCGCGACGACGGTAAATTGAAAAGTAACAGCGTCGGCCGCGAGCAATTGCAGACCGAGTTAAAGCACAGCCGCCAAGAAATCGACAGCGTCGAGCGCCGTGCGGCCGCGGCCGCAGATAATTCCGCGCAATCGGCCGCGCAGGTGACCGCGGCCGCGCGCGATATCGATTTACGCGCTCGCGACGCCGAGGCCGCGGCTGTTTCGGCGGCGAAAATGCTCTCGGCGATCAGCCACGGCAACATCAACGCGCTCGACAGCGCCTCCGACGCGGAAAATGCCGCTGACCGAGCCGAATCTGCCGCGATCGATGCCAAAAATGACGCCAATTACAGCCACGCCCAGGCCGACAACGCGATCGCGGCGAAGAATGAAGCCACGCAGTGGGCCGAATACCTCGCCGGGCCGGTGGTCAACCCCAATGACGCGCCGGCCTACATCCAGAATCACCCATTTGGCCACGGACTCTACTACCAACCCGTTGAAGGCGGCCTGGCCGGCCTCTGGAGCGCCAAATGGTGGGCTTTGTACGCGCAGCAATTGGTCGGTCACTGGAATTTCTACTATCTCGGCGCCTGGGCGCAGCCGCCGATGCCCGGCAGCACCAATCCTGAGACCGGCCTGACCACGCCCAGCCCGTTATTGCCCGGATCTTTCTACTACAACACCGATGTCAACCAACTCTACATCTGGGACGGCACCCAGTGGGTTTCTCCGATCAAGTTAACGCCGGCGTATCAGTCCAATTACGTTTACGTCGCCACCGCCGGCCAGAAAACATTTAGCGGCGCAGATTTCCACGGCAACATTCCCCTCTTAGCTGATAACGACACCGACGTGCATCTCAACGGCATCCGTTTGGTCGGCGGCACTGACTACACCGTCGACAAGGCCACTAATTCGCTCACGCTCGCGGTCGGCGCCACTGTTAACTCCATGGTGCAGTGGGATTTGCTGGTCGAGGCTTCACAACTCGCGCCCGGCGCCATCAGCGTCTTCAAAATCAAGATCGCGCCCATTCCCGACGGCGTAAACAAGAATTTCACCATGACTTATCCAAATCCGACCCTCGGCGACCAGCCGGTCGCCGCCACCCAAGTCGCCGAGGTGGCGATCAGCATCGACGGCATCGTCCAGGAGCCGGCCGTCGACTTCTCCAGCTCCGGCGCCAATCTCACATTCTCGACCGCGCCGCAGCTGGGCTGCCGCATGTGGGGAACTTGGCACGCCTCGGACATCATCATCCCATGACCCAGAACGCCCGCGTTGCCCTGTGGCTGCCGACCAGTGATGACGCCGATCCGGCCGAAGTCGTCACGGCGACCGGCGTCTCCGGCCTGGGCAAGGTGATCCCGACCGCGTTCGCGACCGGCGGCGGCCCGCCCGGCCCCCAAGGGATCCAGGGACCGATCGGCCCGCAGGGTCCGGTCGGCAATGTCGGCCCATCCGGCGGTCCCGGCCCAATGGGGCCAACCGGCCCGCAGGGGCTGCAAGGCACCCAGGGACCACAAGGCGCGGTCGGCCCAGCTGGACCCATTGGCCTGACCGGCGGCACTTTCCCGGACGCCCCGAACGACGGCTCGCAATATGCCCGCATGGCCAGCCCGCCCGGCGGCAGCATGGTCTGGGCGACGGTGAGTTCGATGCCCGCGGTCATCGACGCCGGCACTTTCTGAGAGTACTGTCGCGCTGGCGCTCGTTCGCCGAGATTACGCACTGATTACGAGGGATCGATGACATCCCAATACCGCCACCGGCGCACATCCACGCCGGCGACACCGTTTCCGACGCTTGAGCCTGGCGAGATCGCGGTTAACACCGCCAACCGCCAAATCAGCGTTGGCGATGCCGCCACGCCGACGCTCGGCACGCCAAAACCTCTTCTAGCAATTCGCTTCTTCGACATCGCTGCGATCTATGCGATCGGCGACATCGTCACCAACGCCGACAAGATCTGGCGCGCGATCACAGCCAACGGCCCCGGCGCGTTCAATGCCGCGCAGTGGGAGCTGGCCGCCTCGCAGGTGACCATCGCCGCCGACCCGCCGTCCAACGCCGTCGCCGGCAGCATGTGGTGGGACAGCGACAACGGCATGCTCTACGTCCGCTACAACGACGGCGATTCTTCGCAGTGGGTGCAGGCCACCGCGATGCCAGTGGTCGATACCTCGGCGTTTGTGGCCAAGGCCGGCGATACGATGACGGGCGAATTGATACTTTCCTACGCTACCAGCCCAACGATAAGTCTGAGGAAACAGGTAGCAGGAACGAACCCGCAGATCAGAGGATACAACGCCAGTAACTTGCCGCGTTGGACCGTAAACTTCTGCGATGCCGCCGCTGAAGCGGGGAGCAATCAGGGGTCCAACTTTCAAATCGGCAGATTTGATGACGCGGGCGGGTTTATCGACGGGCCGCTGTACATTGCACGTTCAACCGGATCGGTTTCTGTTTTGACCGACCCGACTATTCCGCTCGGCGTTGCCACCAAGCAATACGTCGACGCCCGCGCCGGCGATGCGATGGCCTACTCCGGCATGCAGACCAACGGCAACTTCGATGTCAGTCAGGAGTTTGGTACAACAAACAGAACTGGTGTCGGTTATTTCTGTGATGGTTGGACTGTCAATTATGCAGGTGGGATGGTCATTACTAGTGGCATCGGCGCGACTGGTGACCCCAGAAAACAGTATCAGGCGTATGCTTTTGCAACGACAGCTCTGCCGTCGCTCGGTACTAATGGTTACGCAGCGATTGCGCACTACATCGAAGGCTACCGTGCTGCACGATTAGCGTGGGGTACTGCCAACGCGGTGCCAATCACTGTTTGCTTTTGGTCTAACCATAGTCGCGCAGGTTTATACACCGGAGCTATTCGCAACGCCGCTGCTGACAGGAGTTATGTGTTTTCTTACACACAGGCTACTGTTAACGTCGCACAGTGGAATATAATTACTATTCCTGGTTGCACGGATGGCGTTTGGAATTACGCTAATAGTATCGGCCTCGCCTTGTTCTTCACGCAAGCGGCTGGAACTGCTTTTAACGCGCCATCAGCGAATACGTGGTACAGCGCCAATTACTTCTCTCTCGCCGGACAAGTTAATAACGTACAAGCTGTCAACGACACTTGTAGATTGATGAGTGTTATCGTTCTGCCCGGCACTCAGGCGCCCACCGCCGCGCAGTCGCCGCTGCTGATGCGGCCGTTCGATCAAGAGTTGCTGATGTGTAAGCGGTATTGGCAGAAGACTTACGACTATGCCACTGCACCGGGTACTGCAACTCAAGTTGGAATGGTGAGCAATCGTTCTGCCGGTAGTGACCTTTATAGTTACGCTGGTGTGTTTTACTTTTCGCCGAGCATGAGAGCCATACCCACTGTTAAGTCATATAGCCCAGCAACAGGTGCGGTCGATAAAGTGTGGAACAACGCTAGTGGCGATCTTCCTGGGTCAATAGTTAGCGCCGGAACTACGAGTATCCAAATGAGTGTTAATGCAACAGGCTCTGCGGCCGCTACTTTTAATGCTTGTCATATTACAGCGGACATAAGGCTCTGAGCATGGGCATCAATTTCCCCAACGCCCCCGCGGTCGGCGAGCTACACCCCACCCCGCCGCAAGCCGGCGTCCCGCAGTATCGCTGGGACGGCGTGGCCTGGGTGGCGCAGTCGCAGGACCAGCTCGCCTTCGTCAAGCGCACTGGCGATACCATGTCCGGCGCGCTCACGCTGCCGGCCGATCCGGCGGCGGCGTTGCAGGCGGCAACGAAGCAATACGTCGACGCCAAGTCCTCGCTCTACATCAGCGATAATCCTCCCGTCTCGCCGCCGGACGGCTCGATGTGGTGGGACAGCGACAATGGCCTGCTCTATATCCGCTACAACGACGGCGCCGGCCCCTCGCAGTGGGTGCAGGCGGTCGCCACGCCCGCCATCGATAGTTCTGTGTTCGTCAACAAGGCCGGCGACACGATGGGCGGCGCATTGACGTTGAATGCCGATCCCGCGGCCGCGCTGCAAGCTGCCCCGAAGCAATATGTCGACGCGGTGCGCGCCTACGCGGCGCCTTACGATGCGTTCGCTTACAGCGGCATGCAGATCAACGGCAGCATGGAGGTCAGTCAGGAGCTTGGAACTGCCGGTGCCGGATTAACCACAGCAGGCACCAAGTACGGCTTAGATGGTTGGGCTGGCGGGCATGGTAGTTCGACAGGTAGCAGTGCTATTGCACAGAATGTAACTGTGCCTAACAGAGGCTTCCAATATTGTGTTGCGTTCTACGGTTCAGCTACTCCTCCATCAAACGCAGGAAATGACTATCAGTTCCTACTTCAATCTATCGAGGGTTATCGCTGGAGCCGTCTTGGTTTTGGTGCAGCTAACGCACAACCAGTGACGATTGCGTTTTGGATCATGACCAACTTCGTTGGTGGTGGGACATGCAGTATGGTGCTGCGTAATGGTCCGACTGCAACTAGGTCATACGTCACAAGGCTCACTCTCGCAGGCACCAGTGCGTGGGAATACAAGACAGTTACTATTCCAGGTGATGTTGCTGGAACATGGGTGACAAACAACACAGTCGCTGCACAGTTGTCATTCTGCGGTCTGTCAGCAGCAAGCAGTACGCTTAATACAGCAACAGTAAATGCGTGGCAGGCGGGCAACTTCATTGCTGCTACCGGACAGACCAACTTTATGACAGGCAACGGTGCTGGTATCTTCGTTACCGGCGTCACCGTCCTCCCCGGCACCCAAGCACCAACTGCTGCACAGTCACCACTCATCATGCGTCCGTATGATCAGGAGTTGCAGACATGTAAGCGGTATTGGGAAAGCGTTCTTGGTGGCTTCCGATCAACTATGACTACGCAAGGTCACTTTGGCACCTACGTTGATTTTAAAGTGGAAAAGCGCGCCAGTCCTAGTTGCACTAGTGCAACGGGATCATCTGTCCTTGCTGTTGGCGGTCCTAACTTTCAAGCTATCACTTCAAAAGGAGCGTCAGTCTTCTTCACCAACGGTGGAGGTGTTGAAGCCTACAATTATGAGTTTGTTGTTTTCGCAGACGCGAGGCTCTGATGGGCATCAACTTCCCAGCCGCTCCGATCATCGGCGAGCTGTACCCGACCCCAGCCGTGGCTGGGATCCCGCAGTACAAGTGGGACGGCACCGTATGGCTGGCTGTGACGCCCAGCGCGCTGACCTATGTCCAGCGCGGCGGCGATACCATGACCGGCCATCTGGCGTTGCCGACCGCGCCCGCAGCTGCCAATGCCGTGCGCCGCGACTTTGTCGAAGCTTACGCCGCGCCGTTCGACGCGATGAGCTACAGCGGCATGCAGATCAACGGCAGCATGGAGGTCAGTCAGGAAAATGGAACAGGTGGGATTAGTATCTCTGCTGGGTCTGTTATCAAATACATTTGCGATGGTTGGCAGTTCAACAAAAACGGCACATGTGTTTTGGTATCAGGACAGGCTTTGTACACTTTAACTCCAGGCTTGCCGTATCTTTTAAGTATGGGGGTTTCAACGGCGCAAGCGTCAATGCTTGCAGGCGATTACGTCCAGTTTGTCCAGAACATCGAAGGTTATCGCACTGCGAGATTAGGTTGGGGAACGGCGAGCGCGCGACCGATAACGCTTTCATTCTGGGTGTATGCTGGCCGTACTGGAACGTATACAGGTTCAATCCGCAACGGTGCCTCAGATCGCAGCTACGCTTTCAGCTACACTGTAAATGCTGTAAACACTCCAGAATATAAGACTATCACTATCCCTGGCTGCGTTAATGGCACTTGGGCTGCGGCTAATACCGCAGGCATAGTCCTTGTGTTTACTGTGGCGTGCGGTACCACCTACACTGCGCCGTCTGCAAACACTTGGTTAACTGGCAACTATATCGCCGCTCCCGGTCAAGTTAACGGTGTCGCAACTACATCAGACGCTTTCAATATCAGCGGCGTCATCGTCCTCCCCGGCACCCAAGCGCCGACCGTCGCGCAGTCGCCGATGATCATGCGTCCGTATGATCAGGAGTTGGAGACGTGTCAGCGGTATTATCAAAAGATATTCAATTGTCCTGGGTCAGCAGTTGGCAACGGTGGCGGTACTTATTTATTCTTCCACTCATTTCCGTTGTTAACAACGATGCGATCAACTCCGACATTTAGTCTTGTCGGAAATATTACATTCATAAATTCAGCCGGAAATCAGTTAAACGGCAATAGTATTTATGCTGTTGATGCCGCAACCGTTAATAGCGCCGTACTTTCTTATGTAACAGGCGCGGGCGCTTTGAATACGACGTATAAGGCGATGATGGGTGCGGCAGGTGCAATCGTAGCAGACGCGAGGTTATGATCATGGCTGACTATCAACTCACCGCGACCGACAGCATCATCCGCACCGAGGATGGCGCCTGCATCCCCAACGACCCGGCCAACCGCGACTACGCCGAGTACCAGAAATGGCTCGCCGTGCCGAACACGCCGGATCCTTATGTGCCGCCGCCAGAACCAGAACCAGTGCCGACCAACGAGCAGCTGGTCCTGTACGATCATGAGAACCGGCTGCGCCTCCAGGAGGATGTGCCGCCGCTGACACTGGACGGGTTCATGGCTAAGATGAACCAGCCGGCCGCGCAGACCGCCAAAGCGCCGCAGCCGGCCAAAAAGAGGAGATGAGCATGGCAATCCATTACGAGGTGCTTGAGGGCAAGACCCTGGTGATCGACGGCCCGGCCAACGTCATCGTCAAGGTCGGCAAAGTGCCGATCATCGGCACCGGCGTGAAGATGACATCGGAACAAGCCGGCCAGGACGATGTTGAGACCGCAGCCAACAAGAGAAAACGCTCATGAAGGCTAATAAGCGAAAGCGCCCGGTTGTTGCGCGCAAGCGCAAGGTGACCACGCGCCAGCGGCCAGCTGCACCCCGTAGGAAGAGGAAAGCCAAGATGTCCAAGAAGTCGGACGACCACGACGACGACGACAAGGAAGACCCCAAATCTACCGCACGGCAATATGGTGAGACCCGCCAGGCCGGTACCACGCCGGAACAGCGATCGGAAAAGCCCAAGACCACTCCGAGCGGCAACGACCCCGAGCCGGACGGCGACCCGATGGCCAAGCCGCCCGATAGTCCGCTCAATCCTAACATGCCGCCGGACCAGCCGGGCCAGCCGGATCCGTTGCAGCGATCAAACCCGACCGTCTCGGCCGAGCAACGCGACCAGCGCGCCAACAAAGCCGACAAATGACCGAATGGCCTAAGAATCCTAGCTACAACGACTTCGAAGGCACCGTCGAGCCGGCCGGCCCGATGAATGTGTTCAACGAGAGATTGGCGACTGTGGCGGCGGTCAACGCCGCCGTAGCCGCCAAGACCACCTACGACACCGCGCACCCGGCGCCGACGCCGACAACGCCCCCGGTGGTGCCGCCCGGCACGCCGATCAGTCCCGGCGGTCCCGTTACAGTTGATCAATCCAGGTATATGATCGATCCGACATTTGTCGGGTTAGGGGTGATTCCCCGCAAGCGGTAAACCGCTATGCCATTCAGCGAGGCCCTCAAGGCCGCGGTCGGCTCGATGACGGGCCATCCGATCGCTATTGCCCTGCTGATGGTCAACGTCGCCTTCTTGGTCTTCGTCACCATGCTGATGTCCGACGTGGCGTCCAACGCCCAGGCGCGCGACAAATCCAATTCCGAGCTAATCGCGCAGCTCATCCAAGCCTGCAAGAGGACGCCGTCATGATTGGCACATTGATCTCAATCATCCTGCTGCTCATCGTTTTGGGCGTTTTGATTTGGGGTGTGCAGCAGCTGCTTCCGCTGATTCCGCTACCGCCCCCTTTTGCCACCGTGATCAACGTCCTGATCACGGTCCTGATCGTCTTGGTCATTGTCTATATCATCGCCGGCCTGCTCGGCGTGGTCACGCCACTGAGGCTGTGATGGTCCTCGTCCTGGCGCTGCTCGCCGTCGTATTGTCCGGCTGCATCGTCACCACCGTGACCGAACGGCCGCCGTTCTATTCTCGCTATGAAATCGACGCGATCAATGCCGAAGCCGCCTGCCGCAACCTTGCGCGAACAATTATCCAGATGGAAAGATGCACAGTCAGGAGATGACATGGCCAAGCCGCCGCAGGATGTGTTCCATTTGCCCGACGACAACGTCGTCAAGCCACTCACTCCGCGCATCGTGGTGGCGGTGGACGTGCCGGACGGCGTTGACCTCAGCATCACCGTCAACGGCATCGAGTTGGTCTTAGACGACGAGGACGAAGACGCTACCTAGCCCAAAAATTTTTTCGGATTTTCAACTTAGGGGAAAGCCATGGCCAACAAGTTCGGCAAGACCGTCAACATCAAGGCGCCGCCGGTAGCTAAGCCGCCGCCGCCATCAAAGACGCAAGACAACTACACTCATCACACTTCGCCAGTGAAAGGCCCGCAGCCGACCCCGGTTGAGCCAAATACGATTTCATCCAAGCCGAAGGTGAAGATCCGCACGCTGCCGGATGCCCCGATGGCAAAGTACAAGCATGTCGACGAAGGCTGAACAGGACATCCGCCTCAAGCTTCTGAAGCGCAAGCGGGCGGTTCTCGCTGCCCGCGACGATCTGATAGCGTTTACAGAACTGATGATGCCCGACCCTAACTTCGATGACGATGTCGGGCAGTCGCTCTATAAGCCACAACCGTTCCACCGCATGATTGGCCGCTCGCTGGAAGAGGTCGAGCGCGGCGATTACCGGAGGTTGATGATTAATGTTGGACCCCGCTTTGGTAAAACTACGCTTGCTTCAGCCATGTTTCCTGCATGGTATGTCGGCCGACATCCTGATCGAAGTATCATCGTTGCCACCTACAACGAGCACTACTCATGGGATCTGGGACGGCGAGTTCGAGATATCATGGAGACACCTGAATACAAGCAGGTCTTCCCAGAAGTAGAGATCAAGGTCGGCGCCAATGCTGTCAACAGAGTCCAAACCACTAGAGATGGAGTGGTCTTCTCTGTGGGACGCGGCTCCAGCATCACCGGCCGTGGTGGCCATTGCATCCTCCTCGATGACCCTATTAAGGACCGAACTGAAGCGGACTCAGTCATCGTTAGAGAGAAGCTTTGGCAATGGTACAATCAAGTCCTGCGAACTCGCCTCATGGATTCGACAGGTACTATCGTCATCGTCCAGACCAGGTGGACCGAGGACGACCTCGTTGGTCGGCTTATCGACCCGCTTAATCCCTACTACAACGTCGAAGAAGCCAAGTCCTGGCGCAAGATCGACCTGCCGGCGCTAGCCGAAGACGACGACGTGCTCGGCCGCAAGCCCGGCGAGGCGCTGTGGCCGGAGCGGTTCACCAAGCAGTACTTGGAGGAGATCCGTGCCACCGATCCGCGTGGATTTGCTGCGCTGTATCAAGGCCGTCCAGGGCCTAAAGATGGGGCCTTCTTCCGGTCAGACG
>Ga0207701_10000342_pt1 | contig 47477 bp, 28 predicted proteins | sample KBSSwiSSwithPhiX_FD_184294 | JGI IMG/M metagenome (GOLD analysis project Ga0207701, IMG submission 184294) | Switchgrass rhizosphere bulk soil microbial communities from Kellogg Biological Station, Michigan, USA, with PhiX - S5 (SPAdes) (version 2) | ecosystem: Environmental > Terrestrial >... | reverse complement strand
GCACCCAACGCACCCAACGCACCTTACGCACCCAGCACACCTCTCGCACTTTCCGCACCTCTGATCGACCGCGAACTCTTCTTCGGCAACCCCGAAATCGCGGGTGCGCAGATCTCGCCTGACGGGCAATACATCGCGTTTCTCAAGCCGTGGAAGGACACGCGGAACGTCTGGGTGAAGAAGACCGGTGAGCCGTTCGACAAGGCGCACCTGGTCACCAACGACCCCAAGCGGCCGATCCCGGCGTACCTCTGGAGCCGCGACAGCAAGTACATCCTCTTCGTGCAGGACCACGCCGGCGACGAGAACTACAACGTCTACGCCGTGAACCCGGCCGAGGCACCGGCAACGGGCCAGGAGGTGCCGGCGGCGCGCAACATCACCGACGCCAAGGGGGCCCGCGCGCTGATCTACGCGACGCCGAAGACCCAGCCCGACACCCTCTACGTCGGGTTGAACGACCGGGATGCGGCCTGGCACGACCTTTACAAGGTTACGATCTCGACCGGCAAGCGCGAGCTGATCCGCAAGAACACCGAACGCGTGTCGGCGTGGATCTTCGACAACGCGGGGGCGCTGCGACTCGCGTCGCGCACGACCGACGCGGGAGACAGCGAGATCCTCCGCGTCGATGCCGATGCGCTGTCGGTGATCTACACGTGCACGGTGATGGAAAACTGCGCGCCGGTGCACTTCGACAAGGACAACAAGCAGATCTACCTCGAGACGAGCAAGGGCGATCAGGACCTGTCGCGCCTCGCCCTGCTCGATCCGGCGGCCGGCAACGAGACGCTCGTGGAGTCCGATCCGCTCGGCAAGGTGGACTTCGGCGAAGCGCTCTTCTCGGAGAAGACCGACACGCTCATCGCGACCATCTACGACGACGAGAAGCAGCGCTACTACTTCAAGGACAAAGGGTTCGGCGCCGACTACGCCCTGATCCAGAAGAAGCTGGGCGGCAAGCAGCTCGCAATCGGATCCACGACCGCCGACGAACAGCGCTGGCTCATCACCGCCAACAGCGACACCGAGCCCGGCGAGACGTACCTGTTCGACCGCGCGACGAAGGCGCTGACTCTCCAGTACCGCATTCGAGAGCGGCTTCCGCGTGCGTCGCTCGCCGCGATGAAGCCGGTGACGTACCCTTCGTCGGACGGCCTGAGGGTCCCCGCCTACCTCACGCTGCCGGCTGGCGTCCCCGCGAAGGGCCTCCCCGCGATCGTCCTGCCCCACGGCGGACCGTGGTCCCGCGACCAGTGGGGCTACAGCGGCCTGCCGCAGTTCCTCGCGAACCGCGGCTACGCCGTGCTCCAGATGAACTTCCGCGGTTCCACAGGCTACGGAAAGAAGTTCCTCAACGGCGGCAACAAGCAGTGGGGCCAGTTGATGCAGGACGACATCACCTGGGGCGTGAAGTACCTGGTGGCCGAAGGCATCGCCGACCCGAAGCGCATCGGGATCATCGGCGGCTCGTACGGCGGCTACGCCACACTGGCCGGCGTGGCCTTCACGCCCGACGTCTACGCCGCGGCCGTGTCGATCGTCGGCCCCTCGAATCTGATCACGTTGCTCGATTCGATTCCTCCGTACTGGGAGGCCGGGCGCAAGGTGTTCTACGTGCGCATGGGCGATCCGCGCACGCCGGACGGACGCAAGCAGCTCGAGCAGCAGTCGCCGCTCAACTCGGCGTCGAAGATCAGGACGCCCCTGCTGGTGGCCCAGGGCGCCAACGACCCGCGCGTGAAGAAGGCCGAGTCCGAGCAGATCGTCATCGCCCTTCGCGACCGCGGCTTTCCCGTCGAGTACATCCTGGCGCCTGACGAGGGCCACGGCTTCGCGCGCCCGGTGAACAACATGGCGCTCTTCGCCGCGGCGGAGAAGTTCTTCGCCGGCCACCTGGGCGGACGCTACCAGGAGACGATGACGCCCGAGGTCGAGGCCCGGCTGAAGGAGATCACCGTCGATCCGAAGACGGTGATGCTCACGAAGAAGGTGGACCCCGCCACGGTCGGCGCCCCGAAGCCGGCCGTGGACCTGGCGCCGAACACCGTCAACTACAAGGCGGCGATCAACGCCAACGGCCAGATGGTGAACCTCGACATCGCCGTCACCGTGAAGGAAGAAGGCGGCTCGTGGGTTGCCACTGAAGTGGCCAAGACGCCCATGGGAGACGTGACCGACCAGACGACGCTCGAGAAGGGCTCGCTCGTCGTGAAGAAGCGGTCGATCAAGCAGGGGCCGATGGCGATCGACGTCAGCTTCGACAACAACAAGGCGACGGGCACCATGGCGAGAGGCGACCAGTCGAAGCCCGTCGATGCCGACCTCGGCGGCGTGATCTTCGCCGACGGCGCCGGCACGCACGAAGTGATCGCCACGCTGCCGCTCGCCGAGGGCTACGAGACGACGTTCCGCAACTTCAACCTGCAGACGCAGAAAGTCGACATGCGGCAGTTGAAGGTGATCGGCGCCGAGCAGGTCACCGTGCCCGCCGGCACGTTCACCGCGTGGAAGATCGAGGTATCGAGCGCGACCGGCGATCCAGGGAGCAGCACGGTCTGGGTTGCGAAGGACTCGCGGAAGGTCGTGAAAATCACGGCCACGTTGCCGTCGATGGGCGGCGCCACACTCGTGTCGGAACTCCAGCCATAGCCCAACATCCATGATCAAGACGCTCTGGCGCCTGGCGGCCTCGGCCGCCGTCGCGCTCTCCCTGTGTACGCCGGCCGCCGCGCAGATCGACGCGCGCATGTTCCGGTATCCCGACGTCTCGGCCACGCACATCGCGTTCGTCTACGCAGGCGATATCTGGGTGGTGCCGAAGAGCGGCGGCATGGCCACGCGGCTCACGTCGGCGCCCGGCGAAGAGTTGTTTCCGCGCTTCTCCCCCGACGGCTCCCACATCGCCTTCAGCGCCAGCTACGACGGCAACCTCGACGCCTACGTCGTCCCGACGCTCGGCGGCGATCCAGTGCGGCTCACCTATCACCCGATGGACGACCGCGTGGTGGGCTGGCACCCGGACGGCACGCGCGTGCTGATCGCGTCGAGCCGCGAGTCGGGACGCCAGCGGTTCAGCCAGTTCTACCTGGTGAGCATGAAAGGCGGGCTGCCCGAGAAGCTGCCGGTGCCCTACGGCGAGTTCGCCTCGTTCTCGCCTGAAGGGAGCGAGGTCGCGTACGTGCCGCAGACCCAGTCCAATCGCACGTGGAAACGATACCGCGGCGGATGGGCGTCGGACATCTGGCGCTTCAACCTGAAGACGTTCGAGTCGAAGAACCTGACGCACGACCCGGCCAACGACGAGTTCCCGATGTGGCACGGGAAGGCCATCTACTTCCTCTCCGATCGAGGCGAGGACGAGCGCTACAACATCTGGGCGCTCGATTCGTCGACCGGCCAGGCGCGGCAGGTGACGCATCAGTCGGACTACGACATCACGTATCCGGCGATGGGCCGCGACGACATCGTCTACCAGGCGGGCGGCCGGCTGTACCTGCTCGACCTGAAGACCGAGAAGACGCACGAGGTCGCCGTGCAGGTGGTGACCGACCGGCTGACGCTGAAGGAGCGCAGCGCGAAAGTCGCCGCGCGCATCAACTGGGCCGGGATCTCCCCCAGCGGCAAACGTGCCGTTTTCGAAGCGCGCGGTGACGTGTTCACGGTGCCACAGGAGCACGGACCAGTCCTGAACGTGACGCGCAGCGCTGGCGTCGCGGAGCGCTATCCGCGATGGTCGCCCGACGGCAAGACGCTGGCGTTCTGGAGCGATCGCCCGGGTGAGTACGAGCTGACGCTGCGACCGGCGGACGGGGCGGGCGAGGACGAGGTCGTCACGCACCTCGGGCCCGGCTTCCGCTACGCGCCGTACTGGTCACCCGACAGCACGCGCGTGGCCTTCTTCGATCAGACCTCGCGCCTCCGGCTCGTGGACGTGAAGACGAAGACCGTCAGCGAGCTCGACAAGAGTGAGATCTTCGAGAACCACGGCACGCTGGAAGGGCTCGCGCTGGTGTGGTCCGCCGATTCGCGGTATCTCGCGTGGTCGCGGCCCGTGACCGGCACGAACTGGGCGGTGTTCGTCTACGACACGAAGGACGCGGCGAAGCATCAGGTGACTTCGGCGTACTTCAACGACCAGGTTCCGACGTTCGATCCAGAGGGCAAGTATCTCTACTACGAGTCGGATCGGACGTTCGCGCCGGTCTACGGCGACTTCGACAACAGTTGGACCTACGCGAACCCGACGCGGCTCGTCGCCGTGCCGCTCCGCGCGGACGTCCCCTCGCCCATCGCTCCGCGCAATGACGTGGAGGACGGCAAGAAGGGCGAGGAGGGCAAGGGGGCCGAGGGAGGCAAGCAGGGCGAGCAGGGCAAGGGGGCCGAGGGAGGCAAGCAGGGCGAGCAGGGCAAGGGGGGCGAAGCAAACAAGCCGCCGGCCCCCGTCACGATCGACTTCGCCGGCTTCGAGTCCCGAGCGGTGATCCTGCCGCCGGAGGCGGGCCGGTACGGCGAGCTCGTCGCGGTGAAGGGCAAGCTCCTCTACCGGCGGCTGCCCCGCGCCGGTTCGTCGGGCGCCAAGGCGGCACTCGTGTACTTCGACTTCGACGAGCGGGAGGAGAAGACGATCCTCGAAGACGTCGCCGGCGTCGACGTCAGCGCCGACGGCAAGAAGGCGCTGGTGGCGCGGAAAGATCAGTTCGCCATCATCGACGTCAAGAAAGACGAGAAATTCGAGAAGCCCCTGCGGACCGGCGAGATGGAGCTGACGGTCGATCCGGCTGCCGAGTGGAAGCAGATGTTCGCCGATGCGTATCGCTTCGAGCGCGATTTCTTCTACGACCCGAACATGCACGGCGTCAACTGGGCCGCGACGCGCGAGCGCTACCAGAAGCTGCTTGATGCGGCCGTGACGCGCTGGGACGTGAATTTCGTCCTCGGCGAGTTCATCGCGGAGCTGAACTCGTCGCACACGTACCGGGGCGGCGGCGATCAGGAAGAGGCGCCGTCGCGAGGCGTCGGCATGCTCGGCGTCGACTGGGAGCTCGCAGGCGGGGCCTATCGCATCAAGCACGTCGTTTCAGGCGGCGCCTGGGACGTGGACGTGCGCGCTCCGCTCGCCGAGCCCGGCCTCGGGGTGAAGGAGGGCGACTACGTGCTCGCCGTGAACGGGATCCCGCTCGATACGAGCAAGGACCCATGGGCCGCCTTCGCGGGCATGGCCGATCAGACCGTGCTGCTGACGGTGAACAGCACGGCGTCGATGAGCGGCTCGAAGCAGGTCGCGGTGAAGTGTCTCTCGAGCGAAGTCGAGCTGCGATTCCGAGAGTGGATCGAGCACCGCCGCGCGCGCGTCGAGAAAGCCACCGACGGCAAGGTGGCGTATGTCTACGTGCAGAGCACCGGCGTCGACGCGCAGAACGAGCTCGAGCGCCAGTTCATGGCGCAATGGAGCAAGGCCGGGCTGATCGTGGACGAGCGCTTCAACAGCGGCGGCCAGATCCCCGATCGCTTCATCGAGCTGCTGAATCGCCCTGCTCTCAGCTACTGGGCCGTCCGCGACGCGCAGCCGCGGCCATGGCCGCCGGTCGGCCATCGCGGGCCCTCGGTGATGCTGATCAACGGCTGGAGCGGCTCGGGCGGAGACGCATTCCCGTTCTACTTCCGGGAAGCGAAGCTCGGGCCCCTCATCGGCACGCGCACGTGGGGCGGCCTCATCGGCATCAGCGGGGCGCCGGCGCTCGTGGACGGCGGCGGCCTCACCGTGCCGACCTTCCGCATGTTCGACGTGCGCGGCTCGTGGTTCGCCGAAGGCCACGGCGTCGATCCCGATATCCGGGTCGACGAGGATCCGGCGCAGCTGGCCATGGGCGTGGACCCGCAGCTCGAGCGCGCGATTCAGGAAGTGCAGACCAGGCTGCAGCAGGCGCCGGCCGCGCCCAGGCAGCCCCCGTACGAAAAGCGCTGAGCACGCCGGCGTGACCAAAGCACAGGACTAAAGTCCTGTGCCACTGCTGTCAGGGCACCTACTCGAGCGCCTGCGCGAAATCGGCAATCAGATCCTCCGGATGCTCCAGCCCCACGGAGATCCGGAGGAGGTTCTCCGGCGCCTTCGACAGGGCGCCTTCGACCGAGGCGCGATGCTCGATCAGCGTCTCGGGGCCGCCCAGGCTCGTGGCGCGCGTGACCAGCTTCAGGCGTGCCGCCAGTGCAAAGGCCTCGGCGCGGCCGCCCCGCACACCAATCGACAGCATCCCGCCGGCTTCGCGCATCTGACGCGACGCGACGGCGTGTCCCGGATCCGACGCCAGCCCTGGGAAATACACGCGCTCGATCGCCGGGTGGCTCGCCAGGTACTCGCCGAGCCGTCGCGCGCCCTCGACGTGGCCGCGCATGCGGTAAGGCAGCGAGCGGATGCCGCGGAGCACGAGCCAGCAGTCGAACGGCGACGGCACGGCGCCCACGCCGGTCTGGATGGTCCGCACGCGCGCGAAGAAGTCGTCCGCTTCGCGGGCAATGAGGACGCCGCCGAGGACGTCGCTGTGGCCGCCGAGATACTTGGTCGTCGAGTGCATCACGAGATCGGCGCCGAGCTCAAGCGGCCGCTGCAGGACCGGGGTCGCCCACGTGTTGTCGACGGCGAGCCGCGCGCCCGCCCTGCGCGCGATCGCGGCAGCGGCGGCGATGTCGGTCACGTGCAGCCGCGGGTTCGAGGGCGTCTCGGCCCAGATGAGCCGGGTGCGCGGAGTCACGGCCGCTTCGATGGCCGCCGGATCGGTCATGTCGACGAACGAGGTCTGCAGGCCCCAGCGTGCGAAATGATCGCGCAGCAGGACGGGCGTGCCGTAGTAGGCATCCTCGGACGCAACCACGTGATCGCCCGGATCGAGCGCCTGGAAGACGGCCGCCGTCGCGGCCGACCCGGAGGAGAACGCCGCGGCGCCCGCGCCGCCCTCGAGCTGGCTGAGACACGCCTCGAGCGCGAGCCGCGTGGGGTTGGCCGACCGCGTGTAGATGAAACCGCCGGGATACTCGCCGTCCGCGGCGCGCTCGAAGGTAGTCGAGAGATGAATCGGCGGCGTCACCGCGCGCGTGCGCGGATCGATGGAGCTGCCGGCATGAACGGCCAGCGTTTCGATGTGCATGGAACAGGATACACTCAAAGCACCGCGTGACTTCCCATTCAACACTCGTGCAGCGGCGTTCGCGCGCCTGCACGTGGCGCGCCGGCAGCGTTGTGCCGACGTGACGATCAAGGTCGAGCTCCACACGCACACGAGCGCCGACCCCGTCGATCGCATTCTGCACGACGCGGGCCGGCTGATCGATCGCGCATCGCGCCTCGGCTACGGCGCGCTGGCCGTGACGCTCCACGATCGCTGGCACGATCCGGCGCCGTGGCACGACCGCGCCATCGCTCGAGGCATCACGCTGATTCCCGCCATCGAGCGAACGATCGAAGGCGCGCATGTCCTGCTCATCAACGTACCGCGCGAGGCCGAGAAGGTCCGAACGTTCGAGGATCTCCGCGCCTTCAAGGCATCGACCAACGCGCTCGTCGTTGCGCCGCATCCGTTCTACCCCATCCCGAGCGCGATGGGGTCGAGGCTCGAGACACACGGCGACCTCGTCGACGCGCTGGAGATCAGCTCGCTGCATGCGCGCGGCATCGACTTCAATCGCCGGGCTGTCGAATGGGCCGCCGCGCACGGTAAGCCGCTCGTCGGCAATACCGACCTCCACCTGCTGTCACAACTCGGGACGACTTACTCGCTGGTGGAGGCCGCGACTGCCGAGGCAGACGTGATATGCCAGGCCATTCGGATGGGACGCGTGCAGGTAGTGACGAAGCGGCTCGGCTGGGTACGAGCTGGCTGGTATTTCACGGTGATGGCTGCCGGCAGCATCGGCCGTCATCACGAGTGACTCACGCTATGCTGCTCTTGACGGAGCCCCTTTCATGCGCCACTGGTTGTGCCTGCTCATGCTCACGCTGTCGGCTGGACTCGCCGCCGCCCAGACACCCCATGGAATCGAGCTCGGCGACCTCGATCGCACGGCCCAGCCGTGCACGGATTTCTTCGAGTACGCCAACGGCGGCTGGCGCGCGAGCAACCCCATCCCCGAGTCAATGCCGCGATGGAGCCGCCGCTGGGCGGCGGGGGAACAAGCCAAGGAGCAGCTCAAGGTCATCCTGGACGAGGCGGCGGCGACGCCCAACCGGCCGATCGGCAGCATCGAGCAACTGATCGGCGACCACTACGCTGCGTGCATGAACGAGCCTCTCGCCAACCAGCTCGGAATCACGCCGCTCGAGAGCACGATGGCGGCCATCGAGGCGATTGACTCGCCGGCGGCGCTCCAGGCGGTCGTCCGCCGACTCCATGCGATGGGCATCAGCGTGCCGTTTGCGGTGAACAGCCTGACCGATCCGCACGATCCCACCAACGTGATCGCGAACGTCGCGGCCAGCGGCCTCGGGCTCCCCGACCGCGACTACTACTTCAAGACCGAGCCGCGCTTCGTGGAGGCCCGCACGCGATACCTGCTGTTCGTGCGCAAGCTGTTCATGCTCGCAGGCGAGGGGCCGGGCTCGGCGGAGAGCAAGGCGAAGACCGTCATGGCGCTCGAGACGAAGCTCGCCGACGCGTCGCTCGACAACGTGACGCTGCGCGATCCTGCGGCCGTCGATCACAAGACGACGTTCGATGCGCTCGCAACCCTGGCGCCGCACGTCGACTGGGCGTCCTACTTCTCAGGGGCGCACCTGCCCACGTCGGATCTCAACGTCATGGAACCGAAGTTCCTGTCGGCCGTGGATCGCGAGCTGACGGCCACGCCCATGAAGGACTGGAAGATCTACCTCAAGGCACAGTTGCTGGAGTCGGCAGCGGATTCGCTCTCGGCCCCGTTCGTCAACGAGTCCTTTCTGTTCACGTCCTTCCTGACCGGCGCCAAGGAGCCCAAGCCGCGCTGGAAACAGTGCGTGGAGTCGACGGATCAATTGCTCGGCGAGGCGCTCGGCCGGACGTACGTCGAGAAGCACTTCCCGCCGGCCGCGAAGGCGCGCATGCAGGAACTGGTGCACAACCTGCTGCTCGCGATGCACGACATCATCGAGGGCCTCGACTGGATGGGGCCCGAGACGAAAGCCCGCGCGCTCGAGAAGCTCTCCACCTTCAATCCGAAGATCGGCTACCCGGACACGTGGAAGGACTACACCCACGTTCCCATCAAGCGCGACACGTTCTGGGACAACGTGGCCGCCGGCCGCCGCTTCAATGTCGCCGACGACCTGGCGACGATCGGCAAGCCCGTCGATCGCGGCCGCTGGGGCATGACACCGCCGACGTCGGACGCCTATTACAACCCGACGCTCAACGAGATTGTCTTCCCCGCCGGCATCCTGCAACCACCGGCCTTCAGCGTGGACGCGGTCGACGCCTTCAACTACGGCGCCATAGGCGTGGTCATCGGCCACGAGATCTCGCACGGGTTCGACGATGAAGGCTCGCAATTCGACGCACAGGGCCGCCTGAGGAACTGGTGGACCGAGGAGGACCGGAAGAAGTTCGAAGCTCGCGCCGCCTGCGTCGTCGATCAGTTCGACCACTACGAGGTCGAGCCTGGCATCCATCACAACGGCAAGCTGGTGCTCGGCGAATCGATCGGCGATCTGGCAGGCGCGCGCATCGCGTACCTGGCGTTCCAGAAGGCGCAGCAGGCGCATCCGGCGGCGACGCTGGATGGCTTCACGCCCGACCAGCAGTTCTTCATCGCGTGGGGGCAGTTCAGAGGGGACGCCGTCCGCCCCGAGTTCGCGCGGCTCATGGTGCAGAACGACCCGCACCCGATTGGCAAATTCCGCGTGATTGGGCCGCTGTCGAATCTGCCGGCGTTTCAGCAGGCGTTCCAGTGCCCGGCCGGCTCACCGATGGTGCGGCCGCCCGGTCAGCGCTGTCAGGTTTGGTAGGTCAGCTCGCCCGAAGCACGCGAGCTGGGGTGGCGGGCGCCACTTCGGCGCCATCGGCCGACACGACGCGGTTCCGGCCGGCTTCCTTGGCGTCGTAGAGCGCGCGGTCCACACGCGCCACGAGGGCCGCTGGCTCGAGCTCGTCGATCCGCGCCGTCGCGACGCCCACGCTCGCCGTCACGCTCGCGGTGAAGCCTTCGACAGTCACCGCCAGGTCTTCGATCTCCCTCCGCAGCGATTCGGCTACATAGGCCGCGCCGGCCGCCGGCGTGTCGGGCAGGACGATCAGGAACTCGTCGCCGCCGAATCGCCCGCGCACGTCGCTGTGGCGCAGCACGGCACGCAGCCGGTTGCCGATCGCGGACAGGATCGCGTCTCCGCCCAGGTGCCCCGCGCGATCGTTCATCGTCTTGAACTGATCGATGTCGAGCATCACGACCGACAGCGGCGACCGCGTCCGGCGTGCCCGGCGAAGCTCGGCCTCGATCACCTGCATGATGTGGCCGCGGTTGAAGCACTGGGTCAGCGAGTCGGTGAGGGCGTTCTCGCGTGTCTCGGTGAACAACTGCACGTTTCGGACGGCGATCCCGAGGAGCGCGGCGGCGGCGTTCAGCAGGCGCGCGGCCCGGTCGTCGATCGCGTCGCCTTCGTTCAGCACGCCCATGACGCCGAGCGGACGGCCGGCCGCGACGATGGCGAAGCAGCGATAGTGGCCATCGACCGTGCCCAACGGGTCCTCGTGCCCGATGCGGCCTGACAGGACCCGGCGGCTGGTGTCTTCGGCGGTGACCGCGACGGTGGTGTTGCCCGTGGTGTCGAGCAGCGTGGCGATCCGCGACCCTTCGCCAAGCGCGACCCAGACTTCGCTCCGGCCGGCGATGATCGGCAGGTGCCGCCAGAGCGCCGCGCGCAGTGCATCGTCGGTCAGCACGCCGGCCAGGGCGCGGCCAAGCGTGGCGAGCAGCTCCAGATCGCGCGCGCGCTCCTGCGCGGCGTGCGCTTCCGCGGCAGCCGCGCGGGCCCGGCTCTTCAGCTCCTGGCGCCGCGTGAGCAGATGGACGATGAGCAGCGTCACGAGCACCACGAGCGCCGGCAGCAGGCGGACGTGGTAGGTGGCTTCCACCTCCGAGGCGAGCTGGAGGGTGCGACCGATCGTCGGGTCGAAAATCGTCAGTAGGGCCAGCGCAAGGCCGGCCAGCAGAAACCCGTCGTGACGCAGCGAAATCCGCAGCCTCATATCCGTGGGCGAGGGGACGCCCGCCTCCTCCGCGCGGGGCCTGCGCCCCCGCCTTCCCGGCGCCGCTCCACCCGTCGCTGCCTGTGGCTGCACACAGCCGCACGCAGCGCCGCGCGAGCGCCGTCCTAGGGTTTCCTTATCGGGGCGGCCGCGGAAGTTGGATAGATCGGGTCGTGTCACGGCCGGGGCAGCCGCGGGAGAGCTAACGACATTCCTGTCGCCGTACTCACAACCGAGGTACGAGCATGTCCGCCGTGAGCCCGGAACCTACTCGCAATCCGCGCGTACGAGCATCCCCGTTGGCGTCTGCCGAAGGAAGCCGACGTCGATGAGCTCGTCCACGACGCGGCGGCACACGGCCGGCGTCAACCCCCACAAACGCACGGCCTGCGCGAAGGTGAGGCGCAGCCCGGGCATCTCGATGAACTCCGAGCACACGCGATGCACCAGCGTCTCGACGTCCATGGAACCCTCTCGTTCGGTGCCGTCCATCTGCCCGGTGATGGGCGCTGCCTGCTTCGCGCTTCCAAGAATCGCGCCACGCGGCGCGGTGCGTCGCATGCGGTCCGACCAGTTCGCCATCGCCATGCCTCATCGTCGCTCGCGCATATGACAATCGATTGACAGTCGACATCCCTGTAGAATCGCAATGCGTCCGCAACAAAAATGTGGGGAGCGTCTGCAGCCGCGCGCCCCGAATCGACGCGCCGATCGCGCACTCACGCGCGACGGCTGACACTGCGCTTGCTGAGCTCGATCCGTGGCCACTCCCGAGACTTCCCTGTTATTGACGCTCGAGGAAATCAGCCGGCTTGTCTCGCACAGCGGCAACCCTTCCGAGACACTCGGCAATATTGTCCGCCTCATCCAGCAGCGCTTCGCGAGCGACGTGTGTTCGGTGTACCTGCTCGAGCCAGACCGGTCGACACTGGTGCTGGCCGCGACGATTGGCCTGAGGCCTGAAAGCGTCGGCCGCATTCGCATGAAGCTGTCGGAGGGCCTCGCGGGCCTGGTCGGCGAGACATTGACGCCCCAGGTGGTCGAGAACGCCACGGCCCATCCGCGTTTCAAGTATTTCAGTGAAGCCGGCGAAGATGCGTATCACTCCTTCGTCGGGGTGCCGATCACCGACAGGGGCCTGCTCCAGGGCGTGCTGGTGCTGCAGACGGTGGAGCCGCGCGCCTACAGCGAGGACGTCGTGGGGCTGTTGAGGGCCGCCGGCGCGCAGGTGGCGCCCATCGTCAGCGAAGCGCGCACGCTCGGCCAGTTCCTGGCGCCCGCGCATCGCCGCCTGTCGGCGCTCGCGGCGAACCTGTGGTGGAGCTGGGACGCGGAGACGACCAGCCTGTTCCGCGATCTCGATCCGCGGCAGTGGCGCGCGCTCGCGCACAACCCAATCGCCCTGCTGCAGCGGTTCACGACCGAGCGGCTGGAATCGCGGGTGTCGGAGCTCGGCCTGCACGGCCGGATCAACCACTCGTACCGGCGCATGCAGGAGTACCTCGCGTCCACGCAGACCTGGGGCGTGCGCCATGCAGGCGTACTCTGGGCGCGGCCCGTCGCGTATTTTTCCGCCGAGTTCGGCCTGCACGAGTCGCTGCCCATCTACTCGGGCGGCCTCGGCGTCCTCGCGGGCGATCACATCAAGGCGGCCTCCGATCTTGGGCTCCCGCTCGTGGGGGTCGGCCTCTACTACGAGGAGGGCTATTTCCGCCAGCGGCTCGATCACGACGGCCGCCAGCAGGAAGAGTACCTCGATGTCGACCGCACCCTGCTGCCGATCGAGCGCGCGAAGACGGCCGCTGGAGAACCGGTGCGCGTCACCATCGACACGCGCGGCGGCCCGATCGCGGCCCGCGTCTGGAAGCTGGCCGTCGGACGCAACATGCTGCTGCTGCTCGACACGGACGTCGAGGGCAACCGGCCCGAGGATCGCGAGCTGTCCTCACGTCTGTACGGCGGCGACCACGGTGTCCGCATCCGGCAGGAGCTGCTGCTCGGCGTCGGCGGCGTGCGCGCGCTCGCGGCGCTCGACATCATCCCCGGCGTGGTGCACCTCAATGAAGGACACAGCGCGTTTGCGGCGCTGGAGCTGGCCCGCCAGCGCATGGAGCGCGAAGGCATCGGCGTGGACGAGGCGATGAGCCGCGTGTCGCAGCAGGTGGTGTTCACGACGCACACGCCCGTCCCCGCCGGGCACGATCGGTTCACCGCCGATGCGATCGATCAACACCTCGGCCCGCTTGGCGACGCGCTGGGGCTGGATCTCGATCGGCTGATGGGGCTCGGGCGGGTCAACCCGTCCGACGGCAACGAGACCTTCTGCATGACGGTGCTGGCGCTGAAGCTCTCGCGCAAGGCCAATGCGGTGTCATCGCTGCACGGCGAGGTGTCGCGCGCGATGTGGACGTCGCTCTATCCAGGCGTCGCCCTGGAGCGCGTGCCGATCGGCCACATCACCAACGGCGTGCACGTGCCGAGCTGGCTCGCGCCGCCGATGCGACGCGTGTTCGATCGGCACCTCGGCCCCGACTGGCCCCAGCGCTCCGCCGACCCCGGGACGTGGGATGCCATCGAGACGCTCGACGCCGGCGAGCTGTGGGAGACGCACCAGCTCCTGAAGAACGGGCTCATCGCGTTTGCACGCCGCAGGGTCGTCGACAGCGCGGAGAAGCGCGGCGAGGCGGCCGACACGGTCGATCAGCTCGCCACGGCGCTCAGCCTCGACGCGCTGACGATCGGCTTCGCGCGGCGGTTTGCGACCTACAAGCGCGCCAATCTCGTCCTGCGCGACATCGAGCTGCTGGCCAGCCTGGTAAACGATCCTCAGCGGCCCATCCAGTTCCTCTTCGCCGGCAAGGCCCATCCGCTCGACGGGCCGGGCAAGGACGTGCTGCAGGAAGTCAGCCGCCTGATGTTCGATCCCCGGTTCGCGGGCAAGATCCTGTTCGTCGAGGACTACGACATCAACGTCGGCCGTCACCTCGTGCAGGGCGTGGACGTGTGGCTCAACACGCCGCGCCGCCCGCTCGAGGCATCGGGCACCAGCGGCCAGAAGGTCGTCCTCAACGGCGGCCTGAACTGCTCGGTGCTCGACGGCTGGTGGGCGGAGGCGTTCGACGGCCTGAACGGCTTCGCGATTGGCCGCGGGGAGACGCACTCGTCGGTGGACGTGCACGACGAGCGTGACGCAGAAGCCCTGCGCCGCGTCCTGTGTGACGAGATCATCCCGCTGTACTACGACCGCGACGATGACGGGCTGCCGAAGCGGTGGATTGGCCGCATGAAGCGCGCGATCCGCACTCTCGGCTGGCGCTTTAGCGCGGATCGCATGGTCACCGACTACGTGCTCAAGGCCTACGTGCCCGCCGCGGGGGGGACCAGCAGCGACCTCCGGTAGCCACGGAGGACTTGTCGCCACGGAGACGCGGAGAACATCGCCACGGAGACCCGGAGCTCACAGAGGGTCTCTTGTCTATCACGGAGGTGCTCTTCTTCGTGCCGCAAGGGCGAGGAGATCACGGTCAACGCGCGCTGAGATCGATCATGACGGTTTCGGCCTCGGCGGCGTGACGGGCGATCACCGCGGGGGGCGAGGCACGATAGCGATCCCACCAGGCACGCGCATCGGCTGACGACCAGCCGGCTGCGGCAGGCGTCCGCGCAAGGGCATCGGCAAGGCCCGCCGCCGATGACGGCCTGGCATCGGCCGACTTGGCGAGGCATGCAAGCAGCAGTGATTCCAAATCCGGATCGACACGACGCCCAAGGCGAACGGATGGCGGCGTGGGCAGCGTATGCAGATGATGCGCGCACAGCTCCATGACCGTGCGCCCTTCGAACAGCGGCTGCCCGGTCAACAGAAAGTAGCCCACGGCGCCCACCGCATAGAGGTCGCTGCGCCCGTCGAGCTTGTCTGGCGTGGTGATGGCCTCTGGCGAGAAGTAGAGCGGCGTCCCTGCCAGCACGAGGCCTTCGGCCGACAGGGTTGCCTCCTGTGCCGATCGCTCGATCTCCTTGACCAGGCCGAAGTCCACCACCTTGGCAACGTCGGGCTCTCCGGCGCGCACCGTGAGGATGATGTTGCCGGGCTTGATGTCGCGATGAATCAGGCCGAGCCCGTGGGCCTCTGCCAGCGCACGGCACACCTGGGAGAGGATTGAGACGACGCGGCCCTCCGGCTGGGGCCCGTCGTGCCGGACCATATCCTCGAGGTCGATGCCGTCGAGCAGTTCCATCGCGTAGTAGAAGACGCCATCCGGTGTTCTGCCATAGTCGTAGATCGCCACCGTGTTGGGATGCGTCAGCATCGCGGTCAGCCTCACCTCCCGCTCGAAACGCTGAATGCTCTTCTGACCGGCGCGCCCCGCGGGCAGGAGCTTGATGGCCGTGGGCCGCCGCAGGAGTGCGTGCCTGGCTCGATAGACGACGCCCATGGCCCCCTCGCCGATCTTCTCCTCCAGCGTGTACTGACCCAGCCGCCGTGCATGCTGCACCTCGCGCCGCAGCCCGAACACGACATTGGCGGCCAGCGTCGAGATCACCACTGTCGCAACGGCCCAGAGAATGCCAAAGGAAGTCGACGCCACTTGTGCAGGCGTCGACGGACCGCCGCCGACCACGACGATGTCGGCAATGATCAGCGGTATCACGGCGAGCCCCGTGAGGACGCCGGTGCGCGCCGGGGTCGAGGGGACGGTCACCGATCGCCACACCATGGTGAACGCGACAGCCAGCGTGGAAGTGAGCATCGCCTCCCGGGAACTGTGGCCAATGATCGGGGCGTGCTGCAGGTTCGCCCCCATGGCCGCGAAGGCGGCACCGAGCGACAGGGTCATGCCCGCGTCGATCAGTGCGAGCGCCGCCATCGAGAACAATCGACGGCGCCTCGTAGCGATCCACACCGAGAAGGTGACGAGGTTCGCGCCGACGTGAGGCGCAACCCCTGGTTGAGCGAGAAAGGACAGCGGAGAGAAGGCCGGCTGGAACGCGGATTCGAGCCCCACCCGCAGGAGCACGAAGGTGAAGGCAATGGCGGAGTTCCAGATCGCGAAAATGCTCAGCCGCTCCTGCAGGAACTCGCGGCCCTCCTCCGTGTCGAGTCCGCTCGACGAGATCGCGAGCTGGAACCACGACCGCGATGCCGGCATCAGCTCAGAACGACCATCCCGCGCGGAATTGGGGCCGAACAAACGGGTCGGCCTCGGGGCAGCCGATGGCGCGCATCCCGTCGCGATCCCACTGAATCGTCTTGCCTGCGCGCAGCGCGACGTTCCCCAACAGGAGCGACTCCGTCAGGACGGACGCATAGGAAAACGGTGACAGCGTCGTCCCCTTGCCGAGGCACGCGCTGGCCCACTCGTGATGATGGCTCGGCGTGCGCGGCAGCGTCGGCGCGGGCATCTGGACACCCTCGAACTGCTTGCGCGGCAGCAGGAGAAAGCGATCGACGTCGGTTTCGCCGCCGTGCCAGGTCCGCGTGAAGAGCGTGCCCTTCGTGCCGATGACGAGCGAACCGCCATCGTGCGTGATCAGCTTCTCGCCCTGGAATAGTTCATTCGGCGGAAGCTTGCCGCCGTCGTACCACAACATTGTCACCGCCGGCTTGGTGCCCCGCGCCGGGAACTGCAGCTCGAGGATGCTCCAGAGCGGCGCGGTCTCCTTCGCCGCCGGGTCCGTCAGCGACGGCGAGCAGTCCTTGATCGAGACCGACGTCGGCGTGCCCAGCTCGAGGCCCCAGTACGCGGTGTCGAGGTTGTGGATCCCCATGTCGCCGATCGCGCCGGTGCCGAAGTCCCAGAAGCCGCGCCACTTGAACGGGACGTACGCCTCGTTGTACGGCCGCATCGGCGCCGGGCCCAGCCAGACGTCCCAGTCGAGTTCCGGCGGAACCGGCGGCGCCTCCACCGGCCGGGTGACGCCCTGCGGCCACCATCCAGCGGGGCGATCGGTCCAGACATGCAGTTCCTTGACGTCGCCGATCATGTCGGCACGCAGCACTTCGACCGCCACGCGCGTTCCTTCGTACGCGTGCCCCTGCGTGCCCATCTGCGTGACCAGGCCCGTGCTCGCCGCGACGCGCGCCATCTCGCGCGCCTCCCAGATGCTGTGCGCGAGGGGTTTCTCGCAGTAGACATGCTTGCCGTGGTGCATCGCCGCAATCGAGATGATCGCGTGATTGTGATCGGGCGTCGCCACCATCACGGCGTCGATGTCCTTCTCGGTGTCGAGCAGTCGGCGCCAGTCGGAATACCGTTTGGCATCCGGGTATTTCTTGAACGCATCGGCCGCCTGCCGCTGGTCGACGTCGCAAAGCGCGACGATGTCCACCAGCCCGGTGGCGGCCAGGTCGGCGGTGTCGTCGCCGCCGCGGCCGCCGGCGCCGACGATGGCGACTCTGAGGCGATCTCCGGGCACGCCCCGCCGTGCGCGTGTCGCGGCTGATGCCGTTCTGGTCAGGCCGCCGGCCAGCGCAGCCGCGCCGGCGAGAAATGCGCGACGGCTGACGCCGCGCCCGAATCCGCGGGAAGGAGTCATGGAGGGCCTCGTTTTCGCCCGGACTATATCAGGACTATGCTGTCTTTGTGAGCGCCATTCAAGTCGTCGACTCCATCGCCGCCGTTCGCGCCGCGCTCGCGCTGCCGGGCCGCGGCCGCATCGGCTTCGTGCCGACGATGGGCGCCTTCCACGCGGGACACGTGTCGCTGTTCGACGCGGCCGGCCGCGAGTGCGACACGGTGGTCGTCAGCCTGTTCGTCAATCCCACTCAGTTCGGCGACCCGGCGGACCTCGAGCGTTATCCGCGCGACCTGCCGCGCGACATCGCGATGGCCGAAGCGGCGGGGGTGGACATCCTTTTCACGCCGGCGGTCGGCGAGATCTACGCCGACGGTTTCGACACGTGGGTCGAAGTGGCGGCCTTGAGCCGAATGCTGGAGGGCGCCAGCCGCCCGGGGCACTTCCGCGGCGTGGCGACGATCTGCCTCAAGCTGTTCAATATCGTCCAGCCAGACGCGGCGTACTTCGGCCAGAAGGACGCGCAGCAGGTGGCGGTGATCCGCCGCATGATTCGCGATCTCGACCTGCCGCTGCAGTTGCGCGTGATGCCCACTGTGCGCGACGGCGACGGCCTTGCGATGTCGTCGCGAAACGTGCGGCTGACGCCCGAGAGCCGCGCGCAGGCGCTGGCCTTGCCGAGGGCGCTTGCCACGCGCGATGCCGATCGCGCGCGGGCCATGCTCGCCGGCCTGGACGTCGACTACATAGAGGTCGCGCCATTCGATCCGCCGGTCCTTGCCGCGGCTATCAGGGTCGGCGGCGTCCGACTGATCGACAACGTCGTGCTCGAGGGAGAGTAGGCCATGAGCCCGAGTCCGTCCGAGAAACTCACGCTGCCACGACTGGCCGAGATGACCGGCCGCGGCGAGCGCATCGTCATGGTGACCGCCTACGACGCCCCGAGCGCGCGGCTCGCCGACGAGGCCGGCATCGATCTGATTCTGGTCGGCGACTCCGCGGCGATGGTGGTCCTGGGACACGACTCGACGCTGCCCGTCACGCTCGACGAGATGCTCATGCTCACCAGCGCCGTGTCGCGCGTGACGCGCCGCGCGCTCGTGGTCGGCGACCTGCCCTTCGGGTCGTATCAGGAGTCAGACGAGAAGGCCGTCGCCAGCGCCGTGCGCATGGTGAAGGAAGGCGGCGCGGACATCGTCAAGCTCGAGGGCGCGGATCGGCGCCTCTCGCGCGTGCGCGCCATCGGCGATGCCGGGATCCCGGTGATGGGCCACATCGGCCTGACGCCGCAGTCGGCGACGCTGCTCGGGGGATACAGGGCGCAGGGACGCACCGCCGGCACCGCGCATCGCCTGTACGATGCGGCGCTGGCGTCGGAGGCCGCCGGCTGCTGCGCGCTGGTGCTGGAGGCGGTGCCTGCCGAAGTGGCCGGTGCGATCGCGCGTGCGCTGACGATCCCGGTCATTGGCATTGGCGCGGGACCGGACTGCGACGGGCAGGTGCTGGTGTGGCACGACCTGCTCGGCGTGTCGCCCGATCCCGTGCCGCGCTTCGTCAAGCGCTACGCGGATCTCGCCTCGGAGATCCGCCGCGCCCTCGGTGCGTACGCGAACGAAGTCCGCGAAGGCGCCTACCCGGAAGCGCGCCACACCTACCCGATGCCCGACGAGGAGCGCGCGCGGTTCGAGGAGATGGTGAAAGGGCGCTAGTTACGCGCCCGGCGCGCGGTAGCTGACCGTCTTCTTGCACGCCGCGTCTACTTCTTCCGGCGTAATCAGCGGGACGGTCGTACACGTCGCGCCTCCCGAGGCGTTCACGGCCATGACCATCGCGAGGCCGGACGCGGCGTCCGGGAAATCGCAGATCACGAGCGTGTCGCTGTCGCCGTACGCGAAGTAGAACGCCTCCACCTTGCCGCCGAGCGCTTCAACGGCCTTGTGCACGGCGGCCTTGCGGCCCGATCCACCTTCCTTCATCAGACCTTTGATACCACCGGCACTGTAGTTCGCGCGCACGAGAAACTTGGCCATGATTCCCCCTCGACAGAGCGGCGGACCCCGTCCGCCGGGCTCCAATGATAGGCCCGCCTGGCGGTCGGCGGCTGGCCGGATTCGAACGCGCCCGTCCCATTCCCGCACACTGAATGGGGACTGTCCCCCTTACGGCGCACGGGGGACTGTCCCCAAAATCCTGGCACGCGGCTCGCACTGGCCGAGGCGTTTCGTCCCGGGAGGCCCGATGCTGGAACTGGCTGGCGACCTGAAGCGAGCGTGCCGGCGGCTGTGGGATGCCCCTTCGTTCACGGTCATTGCCGTCGGGACGCTGGCCCTCGGCATCGCCGCCACCAGCGCCATCTTCACCGTCGTCGAAGCCGTCATTCTCAGGCCGCTTCCCTACCGCGAGCCCGAGCAGCTCGTGCGGATCACGTCTGACTTCGAGAAACTCGGCGTCCCTGACGTCGGACTGTCGGCGTCGGAGCTGTTCGACTACCGCGAGCGGTCGGACGTGTTCGACGAGGCCGCCGCGATCTGGCCGATCACCGCGAACCTGACGGGGACAACGAGGCCCGAGCGGGTCGAGACGATCCTCGCTGACATCAACTACTTCAGCCTGCTCGGCGCGCGCCCGGAAATCGGACGACTCTTCGGGCCGCAGGACTACCAGACGGGCATCTCGCCCGTCGTCGTGATCAGCGATGGCCTCTGGCGTCGCGGCTTCGGTGGCGACCCGAACGTGCTCGGCCGCACCCTGCGAATCGACAACGACGCGTATCAGGTCATCGGCGTCGTCTCGAAGGACTTCAGACATCCGAGCCTGACGCTCGAGACCGACGCGGAGGTGTGGGCACCGAGCGGATGGAAGACGGCCCCCTTCCCGGCGCCGCGGCACAGTCTGCGCTTCCTGCCGGGCGCGATCGGACGGCTGAAGCCAGGCGTGACGATCGAGCAGGCACGCGCGCGGCTCGAGGCCATGGGCGCGGAGCTGCGACACGAGTTCGCCGACGACTACCCGGCGCGGCTCGGCTGGGTTCCGCGCGTCCTGCCCCTGAAGCAGGACCTGATCGCGTCGAGCGCGACGGCGCTGATGATCGTCATGGGGGCCGTCCTGATGGTGCTGGTCATCTGCTGCGCGAACATCGCCAACCTGCAGCTCGCGCGCGGCGCGGCCAGGCAGCGGGAGATGGCGATCCGCCGCGCCCTCGGCGCCAGCAGCGGCCGGATCGCGCGCGAGCAGCTGATCGAAAGCGCGGTCGTCGCCGCCGTCGGAGGCGGGCTGGGCCTGCTGCTCACGTTGTGGGCTCTCGACGGCCTGATGCAGCTCGCGCCAGAGAGCCTGCCCCGTCGCGCGGAGGTGGGCCTGAACTGGACCGTCGCGCTCTTCGCGCTGGCCTCCGCGCTCGTCACCGGGATCGTCTTCGGCCTCGCGCCCGCCCTCCAGGCGGCGCGGGCGTCGATCCAGGGCGTCCTGAAGGACAGCAGCCGCAGCGCGACGCCGGAAAGCGCGCGCATGCGACGCGTGCTGATCGTCGCGGAATTTGCGCTCGCCCTCGTGCTGCTGGTCGGCGGCACGCTGCTCGTGCGCAGCTTCTGGCAGCTCCAGCACGTCGATCCCGGCTTCGATTCCAATCGCGTGACGATGGCCCGCCTGTGGCTGCCGCAGCCGAACGACCCGGCCACGGGACCGTATTTCACACAGGCCGCGCGGGCCCGCTTCTTCCGCGACTACCTGGCCGAGCTCGGCCCGCTTTCCGAGCACGTCGGGATCTCCACCGTTCTGCCGCTGACCAACGCGAACCGGTTTTTCAGCTTCACGGTCGAGGGCTGGCCGGAGGAATCGACCGAGGTCGCGACCGCGCGCGCGTCGTTCGTCGCCGGCGACTACTTCGCCACCCTGGGCATTCCGCTCATTCGCGGCCGGCTGCCGGTCGAGCAGGATGACGAGCAGCACCCGCGGGCTGTCGTGATCAACGACACGATGGCGCGCACGTACTGGCCCGGCCAGGACGCCATCGGCAAGCGGTTCCGCCAGGTGGTTCGCCCCGGCAGCCAGCCCCAGAGCGCCCCACCGGTCCCCTGGATTACCGTCGTCGGCATCGTCGGCGACGTCCACAGCGACGGGCTCGACCGCCCGGTACCGCCGGAGATGTACGGATCGATGTGGCAGCAATCGAGCCTCGCCATCGCCGTTGTCGTCAAGCCGCGACCGGGGCAGAACCCTGCCGACCTGCTGACCAGTGCTGCGCAGCGGGTGGATCCCGACCTGCCGCTGTATGCGGTCCGGCCGCTCGAGTCGCTGATCGAACGGCAGAACGCATCGCGCAGATTCGCCATGCTGCTGGTCGGCCTGTTCGGTGTCTCGGCGCTGTTCCTCGCCGCGCTCGGCATCTACGGCGTCGTCGCGCACGCCGTCAGCCAGCAGCGCCGGGAGATCGGTATCCGCCTGGCGCTCGGCGCGGCGCGCGCGACGGTGGTCAGGATGGTCCTCGTCGACGGCCTGCGCCTGACGCTGGCAGGGGTCGCCATCGGCATCGCCGGCGCGCTCGCGCTCACGCGCCTGCTCTCTGGCCTGCTGTTCGGCGTCAGCGCCTTCGATCCAGCCACCTTCGCCGCAATCGCCGTCCTGCTCTCCGCCGTGGCGCTGGCCGCCTGCTGGGTACCGGCACGGCGCGCCGCCTCGGTCGATCCGCTGGTCGCGTTGCGCAGCGACTAGCCATCGCCGGCTTGCCCGCCACCTGCTCGATGCAATAACGTAGGCCCGTCGGAGTGCGTCCGCCGGCCTCACCTGCCGGCGTGCACCAGGAGGCGGCCATGTTCGAGCTTCGTCCTCTGTCTACGACCGCGATTCCCGCCGCGCTGGCCAAGGCCGAGCGCTACCGGCTCCTCAACGAGCCGAGCGAAGCCGAGAGCATCTGCCTCGACATCCTCGCGGTCGACCCCGCGCACCAGGACGCGCTGACCATGATGCTGCTGGCCATCACCGACCAGTTCAGCGGCGAGGGGGACGCGGCCCATGCCGCGCGCGCCGAGCAGATCCTGCCGGAGATCCACGACGAGTACGCGCGCGCCTACTTCGGCGCGCTGATGAAGGAGCGGCGCGCCCGCGCCTACTTCGTGCACGAGCGCCTGTCGCTCGCGCACGACTGGCTCGTGGACGCGCTGCACGGGTTCGACAAGGCGATGGCGCTGCGGCCGGCCGGGAACGATGACGCCGTGCTGCGATGGAATGCGTGCGTGCGGCTGCTGCACCGGATTCCAGAGCGGGCCCGGGAGGCCGATCACACCGTCGCGCCAATCATGTCGGAGTGAGCAGGGTGCGCTGAAATCGTCAATCTGCAATCGTCAATCTGCAATACCAACGGGGAGGACGATCATGGTCGGATCGATCCGGGGTGTGGCGGCGGTGGTGGTGGCGGTGACGCTCGGCGGAGTGCAGGCAGCCGAGGCACAGAACAAGCTTGTCAACCCGGTCTACGGCGAAGCGCAGATCCAGATCACGAAGCCAGCGACCAAGGTGGTTGGCAGCGATGTCGTCACCACCGTGCTGGTAAAGAACGTGGACAAGGCGCCGATCGCCGGATTCGTCGCCGAGGAGTACTGGTACGACCGCGCCGGCAACGCGCTCGGCGGCGGCTCCTACCGGCATCCCAAGCCGATCCAGGTGGGTGAGGTGATTGTGTGCACGTTCAAGACGCCGAGGAGCACGAAGCTCGATCGCAACCAGGTCGGCTTCTCGCACGCCCACGGCCCGATCAAGAAGACGATCGTGCCGAAGCTGGACGCGCCGAAGCCGGCGAAGTAGGACCGGAGGCATTCAGATGGCCCGTACTGCGCTGCTCCTGAGCGTCGCCGTGTCGCTTTCGCTCGTGGGCGTGTCCGCTGCCACACCTCCCGCTGTCGACGCGCGCCTCACAGGGTCGGAACGGCGGCCGCCGCAGCAGGGATGGACGTACGTCAGGCTCGAGGGCACGCCGGCGCAGATCGGCTACCAGCACGGGTACTTGCTGGCGCCCGAGATCGCAGACACCGAGCGAGTGATTGCATTGCAACTCAATCACGACACGAAGAAGGACTGGGCGTTCTTCCGCACCGCGAGTCGCGACGTGCTGTGGCCGCACATCGAGCAGGAATATCGCGACGAGCTCCAGGGCATCGCCGACGGCATCAAGGCGAAAGGCGGCACGCTGGATCTCTGGGACGTCGTCGCGATGAACGCGTACCTGGAGTGGAGCTACTTCACCGAGGCGTACGACAAGCTGCACCCGTCGACGTCGGCGTCGAAGAGCCTGCACGGCGACCACTGCAGCGCGTTCGTCGCGACCGGCAGCTACACGAAGGACGGAAAGATCGTCATCGCGCACAACAACTGGACCGGATACATCGACGGCGAGCGCTGGACGATCGCGTTCGACGTGCACCCGGCGCACGGCCATCACTTCCTGATGGACGGCCTGCCGGGGCTCATTCACAGCGCCGACGACTTCGGCCTGAACGACGCCGGCATCGTCATCACCGAAACGACGATCACCGGCTTTGCGGGCTTCGACGTGAACGGCATCCCCGAGTTCGTGCGCGCGCGGAAAGCCATGCAGTACTCCGCGTCGATCGACGATGTGGCCCGGATCTTCAAGGAAGGCAACAACGGGGGGTACGCGAACGACTGGCTGATTGCCGACACGCGGAAGAACGAGATCGCGAGCCTCGAGCTCGGGCTGAAGCACGTCACGCTCGAGCGGAAGACCGACGGCTACTTCGTCGGATCGAACTACCCGATCAACCCGCAGCTTGCCGCCGAGGAGACCAGCTTCAACCCGCACGACATGGGGCTGAGCGCCAACGCACGGCACAAGCGCTGGACGCAGCTGATGGAAGAGAACAAGGGGAAGATCGACCTCGAGCGCGCGCATGCCTTCCTGGCCGACCACGTTGACAGCACCAGCGGGAAGGCCGAGCCCAGCGAACGCACGCTCTGCGGCCACATCGACGCGTCGCCGCGCGGCTCGGGCAGCTGGCAGCCGCCGTTCGGCATCGCCGGCGCCGTGCAGAACAAGGCCACCGACGCGGCGCTGGCGGCCAAGATGACCTTCACCGCGGCCGCGGGCCACGCATGCGGCCAGGACTTCATCGTCGCCGATCACCTCAAGGCGCACCCCGAGTTCGGGTGGGAGCTGCCGCTGCTCCACGACATGAAGGCGCAGGGCTGGACGACGATTGCGGCGCACTAGGCGCCGCAATCGTCAGTCGTGACCTTGCAAATCGTCAATCTAGAAGTGCCGGATGGCCGAGTTGAACGCGCCGGCACCTTCGGGCGGCTGCACGCCGCCGGTCAGGATGGTCTTGTTGCTCATCTCCTTGCCGTAGAGATCCTTGTTGGCGCTGTCGTCCTCACGCAGCGTTGCGCCGGTGAGCGAGACGCCCGCGAACACGCCTCGCGTCCGTGAATACGAGAGGATCTCCGCCGTCATCGCGGCATCCGTCTGGGCTGTGCCGGTACGGCCCACCGGCCCCGCGGCCGCCTTAGCCTCGCCGCCCAGCGTGAACTTCGTGGACAGCAGACGATTGACGCCTTCCTTATTCATCACGAGCATCACGACTTCGGTCTCAGCGCCTCCGATCTGAAAGCCGACGCTGCCGCCCTCGACCTTGACGCCTGCCGGCGCAGACCACCCTTTTGCGGTCCTGCACGACGCAAAGCCGCGGCCGTACTCGCCGCCAACCACTATCGCTCCCGACTTGAGCGACGGGACGACGATGATGCATTCGGCCTTCTTGAGGAGATCGGCGGGAATGCTCTTGTCGGGCGCGGCCGACAGCTCGTTTACCGTCGCTGCCGCGGCGGCGAGGCGTTCTGGCGTGCTAGCCAGGGCCGTACCGGGAAAAAATTGCGCAGTAAGCGCAACGGTTGCGACTACGAGAAAAGTGCGAATGCGAAACATGCTGCCTCCATTTGTTAGAAATGACTGCCGTCAGTCATGGTTGAGGCAAGGCGGGTGCCATAATCGAGCTCATGCGCACACTCTGGATTGACGGGGGCTGGCAACCGTCCACCGGAGGCATGTCGCGACAAATCATCAACCCGGCAACGCTCGAGGTCGTGGACGAGGTCATGGAGGCCAGCCCGGCCGACGTCACGCGCGCGTGCGAGGCGGCGTCGAGAGCCTCGCGGCACTGGGCGCGTCTCCCGGCGCTGGAGCGCGGGAAGCTTCTCCATGAGGCGGCCGGTATCCTGCGCGGGGATCGCGCGGAGTTGTCGCGGCTGCTGACGGTCGAAGGCGGCAAGCCGCGCATCGAGAACCTCGACGAGATCGAGTGGTGCGCCGCGTGCCTCCAGTACTACGCGGAGATCGCCCGCAACTCGCACGGTGCCTCGATCCCGCCCACGGCCGAGCACCAGATCAACTTCACAATCAAGGAGCCGATCGGGGTCGTCGCGGCGATTGTCCCGTTCAACTACCCGCTGCTGCTGCTCGTCTGGAAGATCGCGCCCGCCCTTGCCGCCGGCAACACCGTGGTGATCAAGCCGTCTGAGCTGACGCCGCTGGCCACGCTCCGAATGGTCGAGCTGGCCCTGGGGCACCTGCCGAGAGGCGTGGTCAACGTCGTGACCGGCGGCCCCGAGGTGGGCGCGGCGCTGGTGGACGACCCGCGCGTCGCCTGTATCGCGTTCACCGGGTCCACGGCGGTCGGGACCGAGATCGCGGTGAAGGCCGCGAAGCAGCTGAAACGAGTGAACCTCGAGCTCGGCGGCATCGATCCGCTCATCGTGTTCGAGGACGCCGATCTCGACGTCGCCGTGCCGGGCGCCGCCTGGGCGCGGTTCCTCAACAACGGCCAGGTGTGCACCTCCGCCAAGCGCATCTACGTGGTGCAGTCGATCGCGTCCGCCTTCGTCGAGCGCTTCGTCGAGCACACGCGCTCGCTTCGACTCGGCGACGGCCTGGACCCGTCCACCGACCTGGGGCCGCTGATTTCCGAGCGTGCGCGTGCTCGCGTGGAGTCGCAGGTGGCACGCGCCATCGCTCAGGGTGCCCGCGTGCTGGCCGGCGGTGCGCGTCCGGCCCATGCGGGCCCGGGCTGGTTCTATCAGCCCACCGTCCTCGCGGACGTGCAGCCGACTGACACTGTTGTCTGCGAGGAAGTGTTCGGGCCCATTGCGTCGATTCAGGTCGTGGCGGACGCGGACGCCGCGATCGCGGCCGCCGCCCGCTCCGACTTCGGCCTCGGCGCCAACATCTACACGAAGAACCTCACGTGGGCACTGACGGCGATGCAGGAGATCAAGGCCGGCACGTTCTGGATCAACGACCCGCTCACGGACAACGATGCCGCGCCGTTCGGCGGCATGCGCAAGAGCGGCATGGGCCGAGAGCTCGGCGAGGAGGGCCTCGACGCGTTCCGGGAGACCAAGCACGTGCACCTCGACTTCGTCCCCGAACGAAAGTCGTTCTGGTTCCCCTACCGGCAGCGCCGATCGGAGATTCCGGAGTGAGACGATGACGCGCACCCGAATCGCCGTCGTCGGCGGCGCGGGCGCGATGGGCCGCATCACGATCCGCGACCTCGCCGAAACGGCCCCGGCCGGCATCGATCTCGTGCTGGCCGATCGCGACGTGGCCACGGCGCGCAAGGTCGCCGCCATGCTGCCGCGGCGCGTGAAGGTTGTCGCCGCCGATGCGTCCTCGCCGGACGCATTGGCACGCGCGCTGGATCGTGTCGGGATAATTGTCAATTCCTGCCACCACAGCATGAATCTTGCGGTCATGGACGCCGCACTGAAGCTGGGCGCGCACTACTGCGATCTGGGCGGGCTGTTTCATGTGACGAAGCGGCAGCTTCGACGGCACGCCGAGTTCAAACGGGCCGGGCTGCTGGCGCTGTGCGGCATCGGGTCGGCGCCCGGCATCGTGAACGTGATGGCGCGCGCGGGGGTGGACCGGCTCGACCGCGTGGATGAGATCCACATCGCTGTCGGGACCGTGGACCGGACGCCGAGGGTGGGGACACCGCTTCTCGACGTCTCGTACTCGCTGTTGACGGTCCTGGATGAGGCCTCGAGGCCGGCGGCGCTCTTCACCGGTGGACGCCTGCGCTTCGTCCCGCCCCTCAGTCACGAAGCGGTCGTGGACTTTCCACCGCCGGTCGGACGCCAGCGCCCCGCCTGCACGCTGCACTCCGAGCTGGCCACGCTGCCCGCGTCGTTCAAGGGCAAGGGCGTGCGGGAGGTCAGCTTCCGGATCGCGTTTCCTGGCGACCTGATCGAGCGCCTGCGATTCACGCACGCACTCGGCCTCACGTCCACGACGCCAGTGCGCATCAACGGCACTCGCGTTGTCCCTCGCGACGTGCTGCTCGCTCTCGTGGCGGCGGCCGGCAAACCCGTGGCGACAGGCCCTCGCGACGAGCACGAGATCCTGCGGGTCGTCGTCGAGGGAGTGCGCGGTGGCCGGCGGGTCGTCGAGACTCAGGACTGCCACGTGCCGGGCATGCCGGCGTGGGGAATCGGCGTGGACATCGACACGGGCGCACCGCCGTCGATTGCCGCGCAGATGATCGCGTCCGGGGCGATCACGGCGCGCGGCGTGGTGGCCCCCGAGCGGGCGATGCCGCCGGCGCCATTCTTCGACGAGCTCGCGCGCCGCGGAATGCGGATCACGCGCCGGCTCCACCGGAAGTAACATCTGTCGCACATGGCAGCCATCAGGCTCACGGGCCCCGTGCCCGGCCCGCGGAGCGTCGCGCTGATGGCGCGGCGGAAGGCCGCCGTCCTCGGCGGCGTGGCCACCCTCCATCCGATCTTCGTGGCAGGCGCGTCAGGGGCGACCATCACCGACGTCGACGGCAACACCTTTCTCGACTTCACCGGCGGCATCGGCGTCATGAACGCCGGGCACGCCGATCCCTCCGTCACCGCCGCCATCACCGAGCAGGCGCAGCGCTTCACGCACACCTGCTTCCAGGTGATGGGATACGAGTCCTACGTCGCGCTGGCGGAACGGCTCGTGCGCATCACGCCGGGGCGGTACGAAAAGCGCGCGCTGCTCCTGTCGACAGGCGCGGAAGCCATCGAGAACGCGGTGAAGATCGCGCGCGGCTACACGAAGCGCGGGGCCGTGCTCTGCTTCGAGCACGGCTTCCACGGCCGCACGCTGCTCGGACTGACGCTCACTGGCAAGGCTGCCCCTTACAAATCAGGATTTGGTCCGTTCGCGCCGGAAGTCTACCGGCTCCCCTTCCCGTATGCCTATCGCGGCCAGGGCGTCCATGGCTCGATCGAAGACGCCCTGCGGACGCTGGTCCGGCCCGAAGACCTCGCGGCGATCCTGATCGAGCCCGTCCTTGGTGAGGGCGGATTCGTCGTGGCGCCGCCGGCGTTCCTCGAGGAGCTGCGCGCGCTCGCGACAAAGCACGGCATCGTCCTCATCGCCGACGAAGTGCAGACCGGCTTCGGGCGGACGGGGACGATGTTCGCGTGTGAGCGGCTGGGGCTGGACCCCGACCTGGTGACGCTGGCGAAGTCGGTGGGCGCCGGAATGCCGCTGGCCGCTGTCATCGGCCGCGCGCCTGTCATGGACTCGATTCAACCCGGCGGCGTCGGCGGGACGTTCGGCGGCAACCCGGTCGCCTGCGCGGCCGCGCTCGCCGCGATCGACGTCATCGAACGACTCGTGACCAGCGGCGACGCGGAGCGGCTCGGCGCGCACCTGCGCGCGCGGCTCGATCGGCTCGCGGCCACACGTCCCATCGTCGGTGACGTGCGCGGCCTCGGCGTCATGCAGGCGCTGGAGCTGGTTCGCGACGCGGCGACCCGCGAGCCGGCGGCGGCTGAAACCGCGGCCATCGTCGCCGAAGCGCGCTCGCGCGGCCTGCTGCTCTTCCCCGCGGGTACCTACGGCAACGTGATCCGGTTCCTCATGCCGCTGGTGATGACCACCGCGCAGGTCGATGAGGGTCTCGACGTGCTCGAGGCATCGATCGACGCGGTGGCGGCGGCGTGATGTCGTCATCATCACCGGCCACTACGCTCGTCCGCGGCCTGGGCCTCACGGCAGCCATCGCGATCGTCATCGGAGACGTGATCGGCACGGGCGTCTACCTCAAGGCACGCGTGATGACGTGCAACGTGGGGACGCCGGAGCTGGTCATCGCGGCGTGGGTGGTGGCCGGACTGCTGTCGCTGGCCGGCGCCCTCGCCTATGCCGAGCTCGGCGCGATGATGCCACACACGGGCGGCGAGTACGTCTACATGCGCGAGGCGTACGGACGGCTCTGGGCGTTCCTGTTCGGCTGGATGCGCTTCTTCATCGGCAGCGGCGGCGGCAACGCCGCGCTAGCCGCGGGCCTTGCCATATTCATCAACGTGCTGACCGGCGGGCTGCTCGGCGCGCACGACTTCAGGCTTCCGCTGGCCGGTGGCTTCGAGCTGCACCTCGGCGCGCTCGAAGTAGTGGCCGTCGCTGCGATCGTGCTGGTGACGGTAGCCAATTGCGCCGAAGTCGCCATGAGCGGCCGCATCGCGTCGGTGCTCTCGGCGCTCAAGGTCCTGCTCATCGTCGGCCTGGGCATCTCAGCGTTCCTGTTCGGCCACGGAGACTGGAGCCACTTCGCGCAATCGGGCGCGTCGGGGACATGCGAGGGAGTCTCCACGGCCGCGCGCAGCGGTCTGGCCGGCTTTGGCGCGGCGATGATGGCGGCGATGTGGGCCTACAACGGATGGAACGAACTGACGTACGTCTCTGGCGAGATTGCCGATCCCAGGCGAAACATCCCGCGCGCGCTGGTGGCTGGCATCGGCATCGTCGGCCTGCTCTACGTGTTCGTCAACACATCGTATTTCTTCGTGCTGCCGCCGACGGTCATCGCCAGCCTTGGAGCGTCCTCGGCGACCGCCACAGCAGCCGCGGCCACCTTCCTCGGTGAGTACGCGGGACGGCTCATGGCGGCCGTGCTGGCGATGTCGATCGCCAGCGCGCTCGTCGTCGCGAACCTCGTGTCCGCGCGGATTCCGTACGCCATGGCGGTTGACGGGTTGTTCTTTCGGAGCCTCGCCCACGTGTCTGTCCGCACCCGTGTGCCGATTCGGGCGCTGCTTGCCCAGTCCGCGTGGACGATCATCCTGGTCCTGTCAGGCTCGTTCGACGCGCTCACCGACTACACCATCTTCGCGATCCTCGCCTTCTCCACCATGCTCGGCGCCTCGCTCTTCCTGCACCGCATCCGCCGGCCTGATGCGGAGCGGGCCTATCGCACGTTCGGCTATCCCCTCGTCCCCGCGTTGTTCCTGTTGGTGACGGTGTGGCTGGTCATCAACACGCTGATGACCGCGCCCGGCCAGGCGCTGGCTGGCCTCGGCCTCATCGCCCTCGGCGTGCCGTTCTACTGGTACTGGTCGCGGGGTACCACTCGCACGTAGATCGTACGTAGGGCCGAGTAGCACGCAGGGCGCAACTTTAGTTGCGCCATGGCTGGCCGAACATCGAAGTAGACAACAGGAACAGACTTTTCAGTAGGCAAAGCGACAGAGTTTCTTCAGAATCGACTCCCGGAGTGGGTTCTGTGCACACCATGCCGTATGACGTGCTGATCGTCGGGTCGGGTGCGAGCGGCGGTTGGGTAGCCAAGGAGGCCGCTGAGCGTGGCCTCAGCGTGCTCATGCTCGAAGCCGGACCGCCCAGAGTGCCGACCCGCGATTTCACCGAGCACATCTGGCCCTACCAGCTGAAATTTCGCGGGTTCGGCGATCAGCAGCGACTGCTCGAGAACCAGCCGGTGCAGCGGCTTTGCTACGCCTGCGATGACTACAGTCATCAATTTTTCGTCAACGATCACGAGAATCCCTACACTTTTCCAGCCGACAAGCCGTTCATGTGGATTCGCGGCCGGCAGGTCGGCGGGCGGACATTCTGCTGGGCGCGCGAGAGCTACCGGTTCAGTGACTACGACTTCAAGGCCGCCCGCCGCGACGGCTACGGCGAAGACTGGCCCATCGGCTCTGCGGAGCTCACACCCTATTACGATCGCGTAGAGAGCTTCATCGGCGTAAGCGGCTCCCGTGAAGGTCTCGAACAGTTTCCTGACGGGCAATTCCTTCCGCCGATGGCGTTGTCCTGCGGCGCACTCCTGGCACGCGACGTCATCGGCCAGAAATTCGGCTGGCGAGTGATGCCCGACCGAGTCGCGAACCTGACCGTCTCCCATCGAGGGCGGCCGGCGTGCCACTACTGCGACCAGTGTCAGCGCGGTTGTCATACGGCGTCGTATTTCAACAGCCCCTCGGTGACGCTGCCGGCTGCTGCCCGGACCGGCAGGTTCACGCTGGTCAGCGACGCGGTCGTCAGCCACGTGCGCATCGATTCGCGTGGCCGGGCAGAAGGCGTGCACTATGTCGACCGCCTCTCGCTTCGGCATCGCGAGGCCTCCGCGCGCGCTGTCGTCCTGGCCGCTGGCGCTCTGGAGTCCACACGCATCCTGCTCAATTCCCGCTCGCCGCTGTTTTCAGAGGGCGTGGGGAATGAAGAAGGCGTCCTTGGCCACTACTTGATGGACCATTTCACCGTCGAAGGCGCCGGAGGTTTCATGCCGGGCCTGCGTTCGTCCTCCCGTGAACCCGTTGGCCGGCCCTGCGGCTTCATCATTCCCAATTACACGAACCTGGGTGCCAGCAGAAATCCCAACTTCGTTCGAGGCTACCGCTTTGACGGCGACGGCAGTCAGGAGCTCTACGGTCATGCCTTCCTGTCGCAGGAATTCGGCGACGCCTGGCGACAGAAGGTGCGACAGGACATCCCGTACTATTTCGCGATGGGATCCCAGGGCGAGTGCCTTCCACGCAAAGAGAACTACGTCACGCTCGATCCCGACAAAAAAGACAAGTGGGGCATCCCTGCCCTCCACATCGTCGCGAGCTACGGCGACAACGAGAAGGCGATGGCCAGGGCGATGCGGCAGGACATCGGCGCGATTCTGAACGAAATGAAGCTCGAGCAAGTGACGCCGCCGGCCGACGAGATCAGTGTTTTCGGCAAGAATATTCACGAATGCGGCACCGCCCGCATGGGCGACACCCCGAAGACGAGCGTCGTGGATCGCAACTGCAAAGTGCATCACGTCCCCAACCTTTTTGTCAGTGACGGCGCCGTCTTTCCCACGCAAAGCTGTTATGAGCCAACGCTGACGATCATGGCGATTGCCGCACGTGCGGGTGAACACATCGCCGAGTCTTTCCGCCGAGGTGACCTGTGAGCGAGAACAGGCGCGCGCCGGACGACGCTGACGACGATCTCACGCGGCGCGCGTGGCTCCTGCGCCTGGGAGGGCTCACGGCGCTTGCTGGCGTCGCTGGCCTGGTGCCGGACCTGGCAGGTGCGATGACTCCGCCCGTTCGGGGGGCGGCGGCCGGGTTGCCGCCTGGCCTCTACGAACCTTCAGCCGAGCATCTGACTCACGTGTTGGCGGCCCGCGACGCGCCGCTCGTTCCACGCGGCGCCGAAACCGATTTCGCCGTGCCTCGACGAGGTCCGTTTCAGCCCTTGTTCTTTTCCCGTCACGAGCTCGATGTGGTGACACGTCTCGCCGGGGTTCTGCTCGGGAGCGTGGACGCTCGCGCGCTGTCGGAGGCGATTGCCTGGCTCGACTTGCGGTTGCAGAGCGACGCCGGCATCCGCCAAGCCGCCCGGACCCTCGATCCATTGCATCGCGCGCTGGCCGTCGCCTACCACGGACAAGCCAGGGTGGTGGAATTGGAAACCGTGGATTCGCAGGCCATCGTGCGGACCGGTTTGGAACTGCTGGAGCAGCAATCGCGGGAGCGATACGGCCGCGAGTTTCTTGGGCTGGCCGAAACAGAGCAGACAGACCTTGTTCGGGAAGTCAGTCGCACGCCGCCGGAATCACCACTCGGTCGGTGCTATCTGTTTCTCCGGCGTGAGGCCATTCGCGGCTACTTCACGTCACAAGCCGGTCTGATGGAGCTCGACTACAAGGGCAACGCGTTCTACGGTGCCTGCCCGGGTTGCGAGAGTAGACGAGATTAGGCGCTACCGCTGCGAGACGGGCGTACCGCGGCCGCGGATCAGGGTCACTCGCTGCTCGACCTTCGGAAGCGTCCACTGCTCCGACGGACCTCCCGGCCAGTCCACGCGCACAGTCACCGGTTCGCGCCACTCGCCGAGACCGAAGTGCGCCGTCGGGTCCTGCGCGGAGAGGTAGCTGCCATCGGTACGCACTCGACTGATGAGCGACGGCGCGCCAGAGCGCTCGACGTGCACGAGGGCGCCGACACCCAGGCGGTTCTGAGGGCCATTGTCGAGGCGCACCTGCAGCCATGAGCTACGTGTGCCGACCTGGTTCAGCCACAGGCGGACGGGCCCCGTGTTGTTAGTGACCAGCACGTCTGTGTCGCCGTCATTGTCGATGTCCCCGAAGGCTGCAGCCCTGCTGACCTCCGCACGTGCGAATGCTCGGCCACCCTGGCCCGACGTCTCGATGAACTTTCCGGTGCCCAGATTGCGAAACAACTGATTTCGCATTCGGTAGGGCACGCGGTCACCGCGTAATCCCTCGATGATGTTGACTGCGCCGTTGGCGACGAACAAGTCCAGCCACCCGTCGTTGTCGTAGTCGATCCAGCCCGTGCCAAACCCGGTAAACGCCGCCGTCGGTTGGGCGAGACCCGACTGGACGCGCGTGTCCTCGAAGCCGCCGTGGCCGTCGCTGGTGTAGAGCGCAAAGGTCTCGCCGATGATGTTGGTGACGAACAAGTCTTCGTCGCCATCGCGGTCGTAGTCGCCCGAGGCGATGCCCATGCTGCCTTCCGGAACACCGGCGGCGTTGAGTGCGACACCCGCCAGAGGCCCTTCGTCCACGAACGTGCCGTTCTTCTGGTTCATCCAGAGTTGGTTCGGCGTCGCGTCGTTGGCGACGTAGAGGTCCGGCCATCCGTCGGCGTTGTAGTCGCCGGTCGCGACGCCGAGCCCTGCGCCATCGGCCTTGGTGATGCCGGCGGCTTCGCTCACGTCCGTGAACCGGCCGCCGCCGTCGTTACGGAACAGGCGATCGGGCACCGGCCGATAGGAACGCGGCCCGCAGTAGTCGCGCGAACCCGCGGGATCGAAGCACTGCTTGTTGGCCGTCACCGAGAAGTCCAGGTAGTGGACGACGAACAGGTCGAGGTCACCATCGCGGTCGTAGTCGACGAACGTTGCCGCCGTACTCCAGCGGTCGTCGCTCACGCCGGCGGCCGCGGTCACGTCACTGAACGTGCCGTCGCCGTTGTTCCTGTACAGCGTATTCGGCCCGAGGGCGGTGACGTAGAGATCCTGATCGCCGTCATTGTCGTAATCGCCCGTGGCGACGCCCATCCCATAGGACGTACCGCCGAGGCCACTGGCGGCGGTGACGTCGGTAAAGCGCAGCATCTTGCTCTCGACGAGCTCGTTGCGAAACAGGCGATGCGTGCGGGCAGGATCGCGCGGCGCGTTCTGGTCGAAGCTTTGGCCCTGCAACAAGTACACGTCGAGATCGCCGTCGTTGTCGTAGTCGACGAGCGCAGCGCCCGCGCCCATCACTTCCGGGACGTAGAACTGCCCGCTCGCGCCGTTGCGGTAGGCGAACGTGAGGCCCACGCGGGCGGCCACCTCGTCAAAGATCGGGCGATCGTCCGGGTTCTGCGACGCTCCGAACGCGGCCAGACTCGCCGTCGCGAGCACTGCGATCGGCCTCATTTGAGGCTCGCGATGTCGCGGTCGATCGCTGCCGTCAGCTCGTGCTGGCCGAACGCCTCTGCGAGACGCCGCGCCTCGCGCGCCAGCGCCAGCCCCTCGTCCCGCCGGCCGGCCTGCACCTGTGCCACGGCCAGGCCGTACCAGTACCGCGGTGCCTCCGCATCCCGCGGCTCGCGCAGCTGCTCGAACTCGGCGATGGCGTCGTCGAAACGCCGCGCGGCCAGCAACATTCGGCCGAGGTTGTAACGCGCGAGGCGAAACTGCGGGTTCGCCGCCACGGCCTGACGATACTGGTCCAGCGCCTCGTCCAGCTTTCGGTCGCCTTCGAGCAGCTGGCCCAGATTGTTGCGTGCCTGCGCGTGCAGCGGATTGGCCGCCACTGCCAGACGATAGGCGGCCGCGGCCTCGCTCCACCGTTGCTGCGAGCTGAGCAGCACGCCGTAGTTGTAGTGGGCCTCGTCCACGTTGTAGCCGAGGGCGAGCACGGCCTTGTAGTGCTGCTCGGCCTTCGCCGATTGCCCTACACGGCCGTAGAGTGAGATCAGATTGGCGTGCGCTTGCGCAAGCGACGGATTGCGTGCGAGCGCGGCTTCGTGCGCTTCGATGGCGCCCGCGACATCGCCGGCTTCGGCCAGACGCAGGCCGCGAAGCAGGTGGGCACGAGAGTCGTCGCGAACCGATGACACCCGTGCGGAGAGCGGGTCGGTGATGGCTGGCCATCGGGTGCCGTACGCGCGATGCTGCTCGAGCGCAGCGCGAGCCTCGTCGCGGCGGTCGAGCGCACGCAGCGACTGCGCGAGGCCGTAGTAGGCCTCGCCAAACTGCGGGAAGAGCACGATGGCACGCTCGAAATGCGTGACGGCGTCGGCGTGGCGGCCCTGACGCGCCGCGATGCGCGCCAGGCCAAGCTCGCCCACGGGGGCGGCCGCCGGCTCCGTCACCAGTGCCTCATACGCACGGCTGCTCGCATCGAGGTCACCGGCGTCGAAGAGTGCTTCTGCCATCCGCGCTCGCGCCGAAAGCAGCGCGGGCATGACATTGAGCGCTTGCTGAAACGCCGCCGCCGCCTCAGCGGGCCGCTTGAGGCGCTGCAAGATCAAACCGTCCAGATAGTGCCAATCGGCAGTGGTCGGCGCCAGCACCTGTGCGCGTTGATACGCGAGGTGGGCCGCCTCCCACTGCTCCCACGCGTGCAGCGTGATTCCGAGCGCTCCCGTGGCGCCGGCGTCCCGCGGGTTCCGCCGCGCTTCGACGAGTGCGGCTTCGATCGCAGTCCTGGCATCCGGCGGGAATGTCTCGAGCGCGATAACGGGTAGCGGCGGCAGCTCAGGCTCAAGTGCCGCCAGTGCGATCGTCGGAGCGGCGATCAGAAGCGCGATGCCGAGGGCCGTAGCGCTGCTCCGGACCGTTTTCACGGTACTACGATAGTCCGAAGTTGGAAAGCAGCGGATCGCCCAGTTGGCGCTGAGGAATGCGGGCGCAGCCATAGGCTGATGGCTGCGCCCGCATGACCGCGGAAGAACGCTAGAACCCTTGTGAACCAGAAACCTGACCTCTGCGGTCAGGTTTCCTGGTTCGCGAGTGACCTGGTGGGACGCGGCTTGCCGCGACCCGCTAGAACTGGAAGCGCAAGCCGAAGCGGAACTCCCGCGACCGCGCGAGGGCATCGTCACCGTTGGTCGAGAAAATCCTGCCGAAGTCCGAGCTGTTGACGTCGTTGTCCGGGTTCGCGAAGTGCGGCGTGTTGCTCAGGTTGAACGCCTCCACCCGGACCTGCAGCTGGTACCGGTCCGTCAGCTTGAAATTGCGGAACAGGCCCATGTCGAGATTCACCACACCGGGGCCGCGAAGAATGTTGCGGCCCGAGTTGCCGAACCGGACGTCGGTGACGCGGGCAAATGCGGAGGTGTCGAAGTACGTCCCCGCATCGCCGATCTTCCCGAATATTTCCACATTCTGCTTGATCTGATCCGCCGTCTGCGCGTTGCCTGGCATGTTCAACGACGCGTCCGACGCGAACACGGTAAACGGACGCCCGTCATAGGCGCTGAATACGCCGTTGAGCTGCCAGCCGCCCAGAATTGCGGCGCTGGTGCCGCTGGTCGCCCACTTCCTGTTTGGTCCGAACGGAAGCTCGTACACGGCCGCGAACTGGAAGATCTGAGGGATGTTGAAGTCCGCCTGGGCACGGTTCCGAGAGAACACGCTCGGCGCGTTCCACATGAACTCCGTCCAGTCGGAATAGGGAGCTTGGTCGATGGCCTTCGAGTAGGTATACGCCGCTTTGACCATCAGGCCATCCTTGAAACGCCGATTCAGCGTCAGCTGCAGCGAGTGATAATTGTTGTGCGTGCGACCATCAAACTCCCTGGTGGTCGCCGTACGACCGAATTGCTGGAAGAGCGGTCGGCCGTCGTCGCCCGAGCCGGGGATCTGCGAAGCGTTGATGTCGAGGAACGCGAAGCCTCGCACTGACGCCGAGCCGACGTATCCGATGGACCCCACCAGTTGACCGGGCAACTTGCGTTCCACTATCAGATTCCACGACTGGATGTAGCCGCGATGCAGCAACTGATTGGCGACCGGGTATCCCGTCTCCGCGGTGTTTGGCAGCGGAACCCGCCCGGTGCTGATGTCCGGGCAGCAGATCGATGGAATCCCGACGTCGGGCCCCAGCGGGGCATTCGGGACCCCGGCAGCGACGTAACCGGGACTCGTCGTCACCGGGGCGAATCCGTTGGAGCCCTCGAACACCGCAATCACAGTCAACGGGAACCAACCACGAAGCGCCTGAGCGCCCCAGGGGTGCGAATGGTAGGTGATCCCGTAGCCGCCTCGGATCACCGTCGATTCGTTCATCTGGTAGGCAAATCCTAGACGGGGAGCGAAGAGCTTCTTGCTCCACCCGACGTTGTTGTCCTGTGGAATTCCGCCGCGCCCGCCAATCAACGCTTCGTTGGTCGTCGGGTCGTAGGACTCGATACCCAGGCCTGCCGAGCGATGCCGGTTCGGGTACAGCTCCCAGCGGAGTCCAAGGTCGAGCGTCAACTTCGAGTTGACGCTCCAGCGATCGCGCCCGTAGAACGCCCATTGGTTTTCCAGACTGTTCATTTTGATGAACTGGCTGCTCTTGCCGGTCGCGGTGGGCGTGCCGAGCAGGAAGCCGGCCAGTCCGTTCCAGTCGTTCTCGAACGACGGGGTGTCTCCCTGGAATCCAACAGTCGCCCCGAGCTCCTCGGGGTTCAACGCGGTGATGCCTGGATCGAAATGAAACGCGCCGCGCGGCCCCTCGCCCAGCTCCGGCTGCCAGTGGTTCATCAGGTGATGGACGAAGTCGAAGCCAAACCGCATATCGTGTTTGCCCTTCGCCCAGCTCATGTTCGTGTTGAAGGTGTACGACTGGTCGTTGCGGAAAGCGGGATTCCAGCTTTCGCTGTTGCCGAGATCTGAGTAGCCGGAGATGAACATCGCCGGCATGCCGCTCTCCCGCGGGTCCGGGCCGTTCGTTCCCGGGATCCCGAGCACGTCCAGTCCGAAGTTGGTGCCGAGGTCGGGCGGATGCACGTCCTGACCGAACCGGGTCCAGCCGAACGTACCGTCGATCACAATAGTCGGTGAGACGGTGTAGGTCTGGCCGATGCCCGCGATCTGCACGAGGGTATTGCCGTCACCGACGCCGCCGTCGCAGATGCATTCGCCGCCCGCTTGACCGAGACCGAAATCTCCGTGCACCAGAGCGGTCATCGCGCTGTACTTGAAGAAGAGTTGGTGATGGTCGTTGCGGTTCCAGTTGACCTTGCCGTCGAAGTTGTTGCGGTTCAGGCGCTGCTTGCCCGAAACGAAGTAATTCTCGAAGTCCCCTTCCTGATTGGGCTGGGGCACGAGGTCGAGCATCGTCATCATCGGGCCGTTGAGGCGCCCCTGCGGAATCACGTTCAGTCGCCCGCCACTCGAGAACACGGAACGACCCGTGCCGTCGGGATTGCCCGTGAAGGGATCAAAGATCATACCCTCCTGAAGAGGCACGAGACCGCCCTCCGTGGTGCGGATCAGAATCGGCTGTCCAGTGGCGTCCAGGATGTCGCCGCCGAGCATGCGGGCGAAATCCCCGGTGCGGAAATCGGACGCAGGGACGGAAAACAGGTTTGTGCGCCCCGAGCGTTCGAACGTGCCTTCCCAGTTTCCGAAGAAGAACAGTTTGTTTTTCACGATCGGTCCGCCGAAGTTTCCTCCGGTGGCGCTGCGGCTCTCGTCGGGCCTGTGGGCCAGGCCGGAAAAATTCTCGTCCCAGGTGAAGGTCCGCATGGCGTCGTTGGTGAACCCGGTGAACACGGTACCGCGAAAATCGTTCGTCCCGGATTTCGTGATCACCGTCACCGCAGCACCGCCGGTCATCCCCTGTTCGGCGTCGAAGTTGTTCGTCGAGATGTTCACTTCCTCGATGCTCTCGACCGGCGCTACGTACACCGCATGGTGCGGCATCGTCACGAGAATGTCGGCCGACCCGTCTACACGGGTGTTGTTGGCACCGCGATCCTGACCGTTGATGTTGGTGGTCAGGCCGCGGCCGGGCGTGTCGGTGATCGCATTCTGAAACTGCGCGGGCGTGGCACCAGGAACCAGATTGATGAGACTCTGGTAGTTGCGGTAGTTCGACAACGGCAGATTCTCGATCGCTGCCGTATCGAGATGCGTGCTGACGTCCGACTTGGTCGTCTGAAGGACCTGCGAACTTCCCTCGACCGTGACCTGGTCGGTAAGGGCCCCAACCTGGACCTTGATATCGACGCGGGTGACGCTGTTGATCGAAACCCGCACCCCCGTTTGAGTGTAGGGTCTGAACCCGCTTGGGCTCACAGACAGATCGTACGCGCCTTCGGGCAGGTTCTGAATCGCATAGTGCCCGGTCTCGTCGGTCGTCGCCTCTTTCGACAAGCCTGTAGACGCATTCTTGACAGTCACAACGGCCCCAGGCACGACGCCGCCCGTCTCGTCGGTCAAGGTTCCAACAATCGAACCGTAAAGGACCTGCGCCGACGCACTGCGTGCGGCATAGCCCATGACCACGAGGCCGATGGCCAAACAGGACAGAAGGAGCATGGCTCGACGCCTCTTCGCTAGTCTCACTGGACACCTCCATGCGGCACCGATCCCGAGCGGTAGCGCCGTTTGTCCCGATTCAAGTTCGCAGAATTCGCAAATTCGGCGCTCCGTGAAGCCACCCTGCCGCGCCCGAACTTTCGGCGCGCCTGCTTCGCCAGGCGCTCCAAACCGCTCGAACCGGAATCCGAAAACATCGCAAGGAGGCCGTTTTTGGTGCGTGAAGAGCTTGTTTCAATCGTTACGATGTCTCTGTTGACGAGATGTCCAATGGGCTTGAGACAGCGGCTCGGCAACCGATCTGAACAGAGAGGACCGTCAGATACGCGGCGACCTTGCGGATGACACCCAGCCCGCCATTCGTTAAGAGACGTTTCGTAAGAGTCTTTAAGAAGGAGGATTTGGCCTGAGACGTGGCTCTGTGTCAACAGTTTTCTTCGGTGTGCTCGATGAAGGTCCTGCTGATCGTCGGCGGGTCTCGGCGCGTTCCTCTTCGGCAACGGCGGCTGGAGTCATTTCTCGTGAAGGTCACGATCTGGCTCGTCATCAAAAGGTGATGACCGCGCCAGGCCAGGTACGACCGGGCTAGAGCTTGGTCCTGCGTACTACTGGTCCACTCGCACGACCTGGTCGGCTTTCACTGCAGTTCGTGTGGTGTGCGTGCCGTCGGGCCAGAGGACGTCGATCTCGACTGTCGTGGCGGATCCCAGCCCGAAGTGCTGGCGCATATCGGATTGTGAGATGTAGCTGGTCCCGCTGCGCACGTAGCGCGTCCCGGTGACGCCGTTCGCGCGCAGCGTGACGATGGCGCCGATGGCGTCGGTGTTCGGCGCGCGGCCTTTCAACGTGACGATCAGCCAGTGGCCGGGCGATGCCAGCTCGTTCCTGAGCACCTGCGGGCTGCCGTCGAGATCGTTGATCACGACGTCGAGACGGCCGTCGTTGTCGATGTCGCCGACCGCGAGGCCGCGGCTGACACGATCCTCCATGAGCACCTGGCCGTATCGCGCGGCGACCTCCTCGAACGTGCCATCGCCCCGATTGTGGTACAGCAGCCTGCGCTGGCGGTAGCCCGCCGACGCACCCCGGCGCGCGACGTCGAGCTGCGGGTAGACGTGCCCGTTGACGACGATCAAGTCGAGCAGGGCATCGTTGTCGTAGTCCAGGAACTCCGTGCCCCACCCGACGTACGGCAGGCTGCTCGGCGCGGTCCGCGATCGGAACGACGCGTCCGCGAATCGATCGCCGTCAGGGTGATAGAGCGCGTTGTATTCCTCGGAGAAGTTGGTGACGAACAGGCTCGGACGTCCGGTGTTGTCATACGAGCCGAGCGCGACGCCCATGCTGCCCTGCTCGGCGCCGTCCTCGCTGACGGCGACGCCGAGCTGGAAAGCCATGTCCTTGAACGTGCCGTCCTTCTGGTTCACGTACAGCAGGTTCGGCGTCGAGTCGTTCGCGACGAACAGATCCGGCCACCCGTCGCCATTGACGTCGAACCAGGCGATCCCGAGGCCGAAGTAGCCGCGCGGATCCGACACGCCGGCCTTTGCCGACACCTCGCTGAAGTGCCCGTTGCCGTCGTTGTGGAAGAGCAGGTCGGTCTCACCCGGCAGGCCGCGCGGGCCGCACTGCACCGCGATGCCGCGATACTCGCAGGTCTTGTCGCGGCCGAACTCGGGCAGATGTGCGAGATCGATCTTCACATAGCGGCTGACGAACAGATCGAGCCGGCCGTCGCGATCGTAATCGGCGAAGCCGCAGCCCGCCGACCAGCCGCCGGCGGCGACGCCGGCCTTCTCCGCGATGTCGGTGAACGTGCCGTCGCCGTTGTTGCGATACAGGTGGTTGCCGCCGATGGCGGTGACGTAGAGATCCTCGCGGCCGTCGCCATCGACGTCCGCTGTGCAGACGCCCATGCCCCAGCCCGGGTGGCCGACGCCGGCGCGATCCGTCACGTCCTCGAACCTGCCATTTCCGAGATTGCGATAGAGCGCGCTGCGGGCCGCGTTCGGATCGTTGGCAGTTGCGACGGTCAGCGAGTCCACGAAGTAGATGTCCGGCAGCCCGTCGTTGTCGATGTCCACAAGCGCTACGCCGCCGCTCATCGATTCGACGATGAATTTCTTTTCCGGGGCGGCGTGATGCGCGAAGGTGATGCCTGCCTCGCGTGTGATGTCGCGGAACAACACGTCCGCGGGCGGGCTTTGCGGCAACAATCGCGGGGCTGAAGCCCCGCCGCCACGTGCTGCTGCCGAGGCGGCGCAAACGAGCACGAGCGCGACTGCCGGTCTCATGGACGCCTGCCCCGCTGTTTGTCTTTCAGGTCCCGGTAGACCGCGAGCTGCTCGTCGGCCTGCGCCGTGCGTCCGAGCTGCCGGTAGGCCTGTGCCAGCTGGAAGTGCGTTGCTGCATCCTCCGGAGACAGTCTGGTGGCCTCGACGAGTTGCTCGACCGCCTCGCGCGCGTGCCCCTCGGCGAGCAGAATCTTCCCGAGCAGGTAGCGCGAATTCGCCGCGCGTGGCCGCGCCGCGACGACCTCGCGAAGCAGCGGCACCGCCGCGTCGCCTTTGCCCTGCTGCTCGAGGGCGGCGGCCAGGGTCTGGCGCGCGGTCATGTCGTCCGGGCGTGCGGCCAGACCGGCACGCAGCACGGCCTCCGCTTCGGTCAGCCTGCCTTGCTTGAAGTAGATGGTCCCAAGCGCGGCGCTGGCATCCGGCACGTCCGGCCTGGCCTGGAGTGCGCGCTGCAGCAGCGGGATCGCCGCGTCGAAATCGCCCCGCTCGGCGTGTGCCTGGCCGAGGACGACGTTCAGTTCTGGCGAGTCGCCGTGCGACTTCAGCAGCCCGGTGAAGATCGACTCCGCCACGTCGGCACGCCCACTGCGCACCAGAGACAGGCCATACAAGTATTGGAGCGATAGATCCGACTCGCGTCCGGGATCGTCCTTCAGCAGGTCCGCCGCCTTCTCGAACTCTTCGAGGTTCACCCACGCCAGCGAGAGCATGCGGCGCACGTCCGCGTTCGTTGGCTCCTGGGCCAGTGCACTTGCCAGCGGTCCGGTGGCCTTCTCGTACTGCTTCGCGTTGAAGCGCGCGACGCCGAGCGAGTACTGCACGCGCGGGAAGTCGGGCTGCGCCTTTGCCGCCAGCTCCAGTCTGTCGGCGGCCTCGGCGAAGCGGCCAGCCTGCGCGCTGATGATCCCGGTGTTGAAGTACGCCTGGGCGAGCAGCTTCGCGAGGTCGTCGCGCTGCGGGCCGCTGGACTGCGCGGCCAGCCTCTTCGCGCGCTGAATCGCTACGGTGTACTGCTGCTCGGCCTCCTGCGGGCGCCCCTCGCGCAGGCTGCGCTCCGCCGTGGTCATGGCCGCTTCGACCTGCGCCAGCGGCGAGTCGTGGGGAGCTTGTGCGGAAGTCTGCCACGCCAGCAGCGCGGCGAGGAGGATCAACACCGTCAGAGGATTCTAACGAATCCCGCACTGCGGCACATCGCACCGCAGCACCGCAGCACCGTAGCACTGCAGCACAGAAAAAAGCGCGGCCCAGGCACTCTCGGTGCCGAAGGCCGCGCTACCCGTTGCCAACCGTCACGTGGCGCAGGACTTCAGTCCTGCGTGTCAGAACATCAGCTTGAAGCCAAACTGTGCCTGCCGGGGATCACGTGTCCCGGTCGCCTGCCCGAACGTGCCGGAGTTGGTGGCCCCCGTGATCATCGTCGCCGTCGACGCGTCGCCCGTGTCGAACGTGACGTTTCTCGGCCTCAGGCTCGCGTTGACGCCGACGAAGTTGACCGTGTTGAACACGTTGAAGATCTCGAAGCGGAACTGTCCCTTCATGTGCCCGCCGAACTTGATGTTCTTGTAGAACGCCAGGTCCGTCTGGAAGAAGCCCGGACCCAGGCAGGCCCCGCGCGGCGAGTTGCCGAACGAGGTGAACGGGATGCCGACGACCGTCCACGCATCAGGGTTCAGGAACTGTTCCTTGGACCCGCCGCTCGACTGGCAATCCTGTCCGGAGACCAGGTTGGGACGCTGGTTCGCCGTCTGGCCCGTGCCAGAGATGCCGTTGATCAGCCCCGAGATGCCGCCGTTGAGAACGGTGACCGGCCTCCCCGACGAGGCCTGGACAATCGTGCCGATCTCCCAGTCGCCGAAGACCGCACGCATGGCGGGCGACTTGTCGCTGAGCGCCGGCAGCGCCAGCACGAGGCTCGCGTTGAAGATGTGCGGCCGGTGCGTGAGCGTGTGGCCGTCGTCGAGCGCGCGGTTGTAGGGGTCGCTCACGCTGGAGGACCCTACGCTGTTCTCCCCGCCGATCAGCGTCACGTTGCCTGTCGTCTTCGACAGCGTGTAGGACGCCTGGAACTGCGACCCGTGGCCGAAGCGGCTCACGAGCTGCGTCTGGAGCGAGTTGTAGGTGGTCTTGCCGGTGTGGTCGAGGATCGCGATCTGCGTGTCGCCGAACACCCCGTACGGGCGAAGCGCCGCGGCCGCGTCCGAGTCGCTGCCCGCGTGGATGTAGGCGAGCCGATCGTTCGGCGCTATGACGTTGATGTCATAAGGCTGCAGCAGGTCGAACCCCTTGCTGCCGACGTAGCCGACCTCGAGCGTCGTGTTGTGCGCGATCTCGCGCTGCACCGACACGTTGTACTGCCAGTTGTAGCCCATCTTCCCGGACGTATCGAGGCCGTACTGCGGCACGCCATCGGTTGAGGCGAACGCCCCGTCGAACGGCTCGGCGTTGCTGTCGAGCGTCCGGCTGCCGACGAGCACGCGGTTGAACGGCGGGTTGAACCCGAGGTTCAGCCCGTTCTGCAGCGATTCGCGCTGGTAGAACTGGCCGACGCCGCCGCGCAGCGCCGTCTTGCCGTCGCCGAAGATGTCCCACGCGAAGCCGAATCGCGGCTGGAAGTGGTTCAGCGTCTCGGCAAGTGAACGATTCGGGCCGTCCTTACCGCCTTGCAGGCCCGCATCCGCGCAGGCGGTCGATCCCGGCGGCACCAGCATGCCGTTGCAGGCATCGGCGCCGAGCGAGGCCACGAACGCGGTCGGATCGAAGCTCGAGATCGTGTCGCCCAGGTCGAGCGGGTTCTCGAAGCGCGACCAGCGCAGGCCGTAGTCGATGGTCACGTGCGGCGAGATCTTCCACGAGTCCTGCGCGTAGGCTTCCACGTCGCGCCAGCGCTGCTGGATCGAGCGCTCGGCCCTCGCCTCGCTGAAATCGAACGCCATGCCCTTCAGCAGCAGGTCGGCGATTTCATTGTTCGTCGTGGTGCCGTCGCCGGAGAAGCCAACCGCGTCGCCGAACATCGACGACTCGGCCGACCCCTGGTCGAACACGTCCTCGTTCTTCTGGTTAAAGCTGAGGATCATGCCGGCCTTCAGGAAGTGCGTCCCCTTTACCGCCGAGAAGTCGTCCTTGAAGGCGTACAGGTTCTGGTTGTTCTTGAACGGCGCCATGTTCTGCACGTCGTCGCCGTAGCTGCCGCGGCCGAAGAAGATCGGGTGCCCGCGGTTGGCGCCGTACTCCTTCACGCTGTCGGGGAAGATGCCCGGAATGGCGGCGTTGATCTCGTCGTTGAGCTGCGGCGTGAGGCCGCCGCGCGTGACCTTGATGACGTTGGCCGAATACGCGAACGTCAGCGTGTTGACCATGGTCTTGCCGATGTTCTGGTTCAACTGCGCCGTCAGCGACCGGCCCGGCTGATCCCAGTTCGAATCGACCGCAGGGAACGGATCGTCGCCCCACAGGGTTTCCTCGGCGCTTGGCGAGTTGTTCTTCCAGCTGTCCTGCGTGTACCGGACCATCATCCGCGCGTTGCTGCTCAGCGTGTAGTCGACGCGCGCGTTCTCCTGGCGCCAGTCGATCGGCGTATTGACCGCCGTCACCCAGTTGTTGCAGTTGTCCGGGCTGTTCGGCGTGTTCGGCAGCGGGTACAGCTGCATCACGAGCAGCGCCGCCGGGCTCAGGTCACCGGCCGGAATCTTGTTACCAGGGAAGGGCGCGCCCGTGCGCGGATCCACGGGCATCGACGAGCAGCCGTCGACGACGCCCGCGCTGAAGTCACCGACGCGCTCGGCCGCCGTCGGCACGAACGTCGCGCGCGTGACGCCGCGCTTTTCCTTGTTCCATTCCTCCGAGAAGAAGAACTGCAGCTTGTCTTTGACGATCGGGCCGCCGATGGTGCCGCCGAAGTCCTTGACGTCCAGGGGTCCTTTCGGCTGGTTCGCCTGCTCGAGGAAGAAGTCCTTCGAGGCTAGCGCCTCGTTGCGGCCGAAGTAGTAGCCGCTGCCGTGGAAGTCGTTCGTCCCCGAGCGCGTGACGATGTTGATCTGCGCGCCGGCCGCGCCGCCGAACTCGGCGCCGTAGTTGTTGCGGTGCACCTTGAACTCGTCGATCGCGTCGACTGACGGGAACACGAGTATCGTGCGGTTGGACCCGACGTCGTTGTTGTTGGCGCCGTCGACCATCCACATGTTGCCGCCGAGGCTGCTGCCGCTGACCGCCAGCTCGATGCCCGACATCAGGCCGCGATCCTTGGTGTTGAACCCGTCGCCCTGGCTGACGCCCGGCATCAGCGTGCCGAGCTGGAGGAAGTTGCGGCCGTTGAGCGGCAGCTCGCGCACCTGCTCGCCGGTGACCAGCCCCGCGACTTCGCCGCCGACGGTCTTCACCGCAATGGCATTGGACTCGACCGTGACCGTCTCTGTGAGCGCGCCCGCCTGGAGCTGGACGTTGATCTCGCGGATGTCGGCCACGTTGAGGAGGACGCCCGTCTGGACCGCGGACTTGAATCCGCTGAGCGCGACCTCGACGGTGTACGTGCCGACCGGCAGCTCCGCGAAGGAGTACACGCCTTGGCCATTGGTGACGGTTGTGCGCGTGAGGCCCGTGTCCTCACCTTTGACTTTGACGTCGGCGCCGGGGATTACGCCGCCC
>Ga0207701_10000341_pt1 | contig 47531 bp, 37 predicted proteins | sample KBSSwiSSwithPhiX_FD_184294 | JGI IMG/M metagenome (GOLD analysis project Ga0207701, IMG submission 184294) | Switchgrass rhizosphere bulk soil microbial communities from Kellogg Biological Station, Michigan, USA, with PhiX - S5 (SPAdes) (version 2) | ecosystem: Environmental > Terrestrial >... | reverse complement strand
GAGCCGATGGCGCCGAGCGGCTCGCGCATGAAGACCTTGATTTCGATCCACGTCAGTCTGAGGAGGCCACGCAGCATCGTTGCTTCCACCATTCAATGAAGAACGGCTGAGACGGCAGACGCCAGCGAACTACAGACGGTAGACCGCAGGGAGCAGGTGGCAGATGGGAGAGGAACCGGGTCCCTCTGCCGTCTGCAACCTGCCGTCTGCTGTCTACGGTCTTCAGTTGTCTGCCGTCCGCCGTCTTCCATTTCGTCGCCAGCGATGCTTCCCGTGAGCTCCACGGTCTTAGTCTCGAATGGAATGCCCCGTGAGCCTCAGAAATACATCCTCCAGCGTCGGTAACACCGTCCGAAAATCCGTCACCCTGATCCGCTCCTCCGACAGGCACCGGATCACCTCCATCACCAGGTCCTCGCCCGTCCCTTGAATCGTTAGGCGGCCATTCGTCGCCGCGACCGACGTCACGCCGGGCACGTCGCGGAAGCGCTCGCCCGCGGCGCCGTCTTCGGTCTTCAGCACGACCGAGCGCTCCGGACAGTGACGGCGGACCAGACCCTCCGGCGAATCCATGTCGATGATTCGCCCCTGATCGATGATCGCGACGCGGTCGCAGAGGCGCTCCGCCTCCTCCATGAGGTGCGTCGTCAGGAAGACCGTCTTCCCGCGCCGCCGGATGTCGCGCACCAGATCCCAGATCGTTCGCCGCGCCTGCGGGTCCAGCCCCGTCGTCAGCTCGTCGAGAAACACCACCTCCGGATCGTTGACGAGCGCCAGCGCGATGAAGAGCCGCTGCTTCTGTCCGCCCGAGAGCGTCATGAACCACGCGTCGCGCTTGTCCGCCAGCCCGAGCTGCTCGAGCAGCCGGTCGCCCTCGGATGCCTTCCGCCGATATAGCGCGGCCCACAGGTGCATCGCCTCCCAGACCTTGATGCGTTTCTGGAGCTGCGCCTGCTGCAGCTGCGCGCCGATGCGGTCCTGCAGCGCGTACACGTCGCGGAACGGGTCGAGCCCGAGGACGGAGATGCGTCCCCGGTCGGGAGTGCGTAACCCCTGAACGCACTCCATGGTCGTCGTCTTCCCCGCCCCGTTAGGCCCGATCAATCCGAAGATCTCGCCATCGTAGACCTCGAACGACACATCGTCCACGGCGACGGTGGACTTGTAGGTCTTTCGGCAGCCGGAGACTTGAATGACAGGGCGGGTAGTTGTCACGAAAGCGGGCGACTGGTGACTGGCGACTGGACGTGAACGGCGAACCGGGAACAGTAACTCCGCTCGGAGCCTCGGTTCCCAGTTCCCTGTTCCCTGTTCCCTGTTTCCCGGGCGCGCGCGAAGCGCGGCGCCGATTCCCTATTCCCGATTCCCGATTCCCGATAGCGCTTCCACCACCTCCGCCGCGCTCGCGTACCTCGCCGCTGGTTCCTTCGCGAGCAGGCGGTCCAGCACCACGCCGACTTCCGGTGGCAAGCCGTCACGAATCTGCGTGATGGGAACCGGTGTCTCGGTCAGCGTTCGCATCAACACGGCATGCGGCTGCTTCCCCGTAAACGGCGGCTCGCCGCCCAGCATCTCGTAGAGGACCGCGCCAAGACTGTAGAGATCCGACCGCGCGGTGATTTCCACGCCGCCACTCGCGTGCTCGGGACTCATGTAGCCGGGTTTGCCCAGCGTGAGCCCCGTCCCCGTCATCGTCTCGTCCATCGACCGCGAGATGGCTCGGGCGACCCCGAGGTCCATGAGGACCGCGCGTGGACCGTCGATGAAGATGTTCGTGGGCTTCACATCCTTGTGCAGGATGTCGTTCGCGTGCGCCGCTCCCAGCGACTCGGCAACCTGACGGGTGATCGCGATCGCCTCCGACACAGGAAGCGTTCGATCGCGGTTCAACCGCGTTCGGAGCGATTCGCCTGCGAGGAACGGCGTGACCAGGAAGATCCGCCCCGCGGCTTCCTCGACGGCGATCAGTGGGACGATCCCGGGATGCCGGACCTCGGCGGCGTGCAGCATCTGCTTCTTGAAGCGCGGGAAGTCGAGCGCCGACGCAAGCGAGGGGTCGAGGGACTTCACCACAACCGGCGCGTCGTGGACGGCATCGTGCGCGCGGTACACGGTGGTCTGGGTGCCACGGCCGATCTCGCCCTGGAGGATCCAACGGTCGGCGACGGCCGTTTCGAAGGCGGCGGTGAACTGCGATTTGGACATAGACATCCACATGCTACTGGGAAGTTGATCTTAGAGTTACGGTCGGAGCGCGGCAAGCGACTGCCGGCGACGGGCGGCGGGGGACGGGCGACGGAGAACCGCGAACTATGCAGTAACGCCGTCGTCCGTCCCCCGTCGCCCGTCGCCCGTCGCCGCCTGTCCTTGCGGATCGCCCACCTCGATCGTCCTTAGGATCGAAGCCACCACCCGTACCACCTGTACCGAGGACGCCCTCCCATGAGCGACCGTTGGGAGCGACTCACCGATCTCTATCATGCCGCGGTCGCGCTACCCGCGGACGAGCGCGCCGTGCTCCTGGCCGAGGAGTGCTGCGACGACCCCGTCCTGCAGGCCGACGTCGCGCGGATGATCGCCGCACACGATCGAGCGAGCAGGGGGCGTACTCCTCCCGAGCCGACATCCTCCGATGCGCCCGACCGATTCGGGCCCTTCCGGATCCTCAAGGAGATCGGCCACGGACCGACCAGCACCGTCTACCTCGCCGCGCGCGACGACGGACGGTTCAAGCAGCGTGTGGCCGTCAAGGTCATCGAGGGCGAGATGGATCCCGTCTTCGCCCTCGAACGTCTTCGCTCCGCCCATCAAGCGCTGAGCTCCAGCGACAACGCGAACGTCGCCTGGTTGATCGATAGCGGGACCACCGAGGACGGGCGACCCTACGCGGTCATGGAGTACGTCCAGGGCGAATCCATCGACGCGTATGCCAACGCACGGCGTCTGTCGATCGCCGAGCGCCTCGAGCTCTTCCTGAAGGTGTGCAAGGGCGTGTCGCACGCGCATCGGCGTCACGTGCACCACGGCGACCTCAAGCCAACGAACATTCTCGTCACGTCGGCCGGCGTGCCGAAGCTCCTCGATTTCGGCATCGTTGCGCCGCCGGACATGCCGCACACCGATATTTCCGCGTTAGGTGGCGTGCTCGAGATACTCCTGGGCGGAGGTTCATCCAACGGCGAGCGCCGCCCGCTCCGCGCCGGCCTCGAGACCATCGCGCTCCGGGCACTCGCGACGAGCGGCGACCGCCGGTACGACTCGGTCGAAGAGCTCGCCGAGGACGTTCGACGCCACCTGGAAAGCCTAACGAGCCGCCCGCGTCCGGAAAGCGCCCGACCCGCGTCGCCCACGGCCGGCGCGCGCCGCCGGTCAGGTGCCATCATCGCCTGGACGTTGGTGGCGGGGGTGGTTGTCGCGTTAGGCCTGAAGGTCGTGCCGCGCATGACCGCACGCCGCACGGTGGCCACCGCGGCGGCCCCGGTCGACTCACCCGCGACCAGCGGGCGGGTGCTCGTCGCCGACCTCGCCGACAACATTGGCGATCCCGGGCTCGTTGCCGCGCTCAGCGACGCGTTCCGCGCCGGGCTCGCCGAATCGCCGTCCATCCAGATCGTCTCCGCCCGACGGTCGGGCGCGAAGTCGTCGGTGACCGGCAGTATCGACGCCGCAGCCGCCGGATTCACCATCAACGTGCACCTGACGCGCGGCCAGACCGGCCCGGAGACCATCACCGAGACTGCCGCCGATGCCGGCGACGTCGTGCACGCCCTGGGACGCGTGGCAGCGCGTCTTCGCCAGGAGCTGGGTGAGTCCGCGTCGAGCATTGCCGGCACGCCAAGCCTCGAAGAGGTGACGACGCCATCGCTCGACGCGCTGCGCTCGTACGCGAACGGTGTCCGCGCCGTCCGCAACGGTGACCGCGCGGGCGGAATCCGGATGCTCAAGGCGGCCGTCGCCGCCGACACGGGATTCGGCGCGGCGCATCGGCTCATGGCGGTCACCTACGACGATCTCGGCGACCGGGCGCGCGCCACGGACGCGCTCGACCACGCGCTCGCGAACCAGACACGCGTCCCGTTCTACGATCGCAACCACATGATCGGGAGTCACGCCGGGGTCGTCCTGGCGAACTACGCGAGCGCGGTGGACGCCTACAACCGGATCCTCCAGCGGTACCCTAACGATGTTCGCGCGCTGAGCAATCTCGGCGCGGTCCACGCTGCCCGTCGGGAGTACGCCGTGCAGGAAAGTCTGCTCGTGCGAGCCATCGCGGTCGACTCCGGCGTGTCGTCGCTCTATACCGCGCTGGCGTACGCGAACCTGAACCAGGGTGACTACGACGCGGCACGCCGGGTGCTCGACAAGGCGGACCGCCGGTTCCCGGGACTGCGCGGGAGCCGTGTCGCGACGATGTCGCTCGCGGCGTCGAAGCAGGACTGGGCCGCGGCGGAGCGCGAGGCGCGAGCGAGAGTGACGCGGGCCTCGGATGACTCGAGCGACGCGCTCGATGGGGCGGAAGCGCTTGCCAGCATCGTCATGGCACAGGGCCGGCTGGCCGAGGCGGAACAGAGCCTGCGCCGCATCGCGTTAGGCGGGCGTGGCGCTTCTCCCAGCCGGTCACTCGCCGCGGCACTCCGGATCGCGTACCTCCAGCTACGGTATCGGCATTCCCCGGCGGTCGCGATCGCCACGATGAACATCGCGCTCGCCCGTCACCCGCTCGCGAAGATGGACGAGAGTGAGCGCCAGTACGACGAGATCGCTCGGCTCTACGCAGACGCGGGTCAGCCCGACCATGCGCTCGAGATCATCACGGAGGCGACACGAACGCGGGCGGATCGCCAGCGTGGCACGGACGACAACCGGCGCTGGACGGCCGGCGCGATTGCCATGGCCGCGCGCCGCCCGTGGGAAGGCGAGATCGAGATCCACGGTGCGGCGGAGTCGCTCCCCTGCCCGATCTGTGCTCTGCCGGACCTCGCCCGTGCATACGAGGTGGCCGGGAAGCCCGACTCGGCGATCGCCACATACGAGCGCTACGTCCACACACCGTGGCAGCGCCGGTACGACACGGACGCGATCGAGCTCGGGTTCGCGCTGAAGCGGCTCGGTGAGTTGTATCAGTCGCAGAACGACCGCGCGAAAGCGGCGGCGCAGTACACGGCGCTGTTGCAGCTCTGGAAGGGCGCGGATGCAGAGCTCGATCCGCTGCTTGCCGACGTGCGACGGCGACTGGAGCAGACGGGGCAGGTGGCCTCGAGCAGGGACTAGGCGGCAGGCGGCAGGCGGCAGGCGACTGGCGACGAATGACTCGGCGCCAATGGCCTCCCGGCCGAGTCCCGATGTCCCGATGTCCCTGTTGTTCAGTCCCCAGTCCCCAGTCCCCCTAGTCCCTGTTGTTCGGCGAGTTCGCGCTCCGCGATCGCCAGCTCCAGCTCACCAGCGAACTCCACGCCGAGCGCCCGGTCGCTCCGACGTAGTCGCAGCTGGAGCTCGGCGGGATGATCGAGGCTGAGCCCAGCCGCGCCGGCCACTTCCTCGAACGCGCGGAGATCGGCGGCCGTCAACACGAGGCACGGCCCTGGTGGCCATCGCCAGTTCCATTTCACGACGGCGCCGGCGATCGCAGTCAGGGGGATCACCACCTCCCGCACCGGCTCGACCTGCTTGTCGGATCGAATCGTCATCCCGACGTGGTCGATCGCCCGGGCGACGCGCCACTGCACGTACAGCTTGTCACCGTCCAGACGCAGTAGTCCGTGAACGGTCTCGCGTGTCGTCGTGATCGCGACCCCGACGACGTCATGCCGGCGTTGCAGCAGGAAGGGAACGGCAGCCGAGTGAGGCATACTCAGTCGACGAGACCGAGCCGCTCCATCCGGGATCGCAGCGTGTTCGGATGAAGCCCGAGAATCTTCGCCGCCCCATTCGGACCGGAGATCACGCCCTCCGTCGCCTCGAGCACGCGACGGATGTGCCGCCGGTCGACGTCGTCGAGCGTGCCTAACGTTTCGTCCGCGATTGGCGCGAGCGTCTCCTTGCTCATCGGCCCGAGCGCGTCACGCACCTCCACCACCGGACCGCGCGACAGGACGCACGCGCGCTCGATCACGTTCTGCAGCTCCCGAATGTTGCCCGGCCACGAGTAGGCCTGAAGACGGTCCATGCTCTCCGGCGTGACTCCCTTGAGCGACTTGGCGAGTCGCCGCTGGAAGTGCGCCAGGAAATGCCTGACGAGCAGCGGGATGTCGGAGCGGCGCTCGCGCAGCGGCGGAACTCGGATCGGAAACACGTTGAGGCGATAGAACAGGTCGGCGCGGAAGCGCCCCGCGTTCACTTCCTCCTGCAGGTCCCGATTCGTCGCCGCGATCAGCCGTACGTCGACCGTGAGGGGCCGCGATCCACCCACCCGCTCGAACTCTCGCTCCTGCAGCGCACGCAGGAGCTTCACCTGCGTCTCGGCCGTCAGCTCGCCCACTTCATCCATGAACAGCGTGCCTTTGTCGGCGAGCTCGAATCGACCAATGCGTCGCTGGAGAGCGCCCGTGAACGCACCCTTCTCGTGCCCGAACAGCTCGGATTCGACCAGCCCGGGCGAGATCGCCCCGCAGTTCACCTTGATCATCGCGCGCGGCTTGCGCGGGCTGAGATCGTGAACCGCGCGCGCGATCAGCTCCTTCCCCGTCCCCGTCTCGCCGCTGAGCAGCACCGTCGACTCGGCCTCCGCGACCTGCCGCACCTGTCGCAGCACGGCCTTGAGCGCCGCGCTCTCGCCGATGATGTCCTCGAACCCTCCCTCGACGGAGATCTCCTCCTGGAGGTACGCGTTCTCCACTGCGAGTCGCTCGTGATCCTGCCTCATGTCCTCGAAGAGGCGCGAGCCCTTGACCGCGATCGCCGCCTGGTCCGCGAACAGCTGCATCGCCTCGAACTCGTCGGACTCGATGCGCTGGCCGGAGATCGTGTAGAAGACGCCGATCAGCTCGTCCCGACAGAGCATCGGATAGATGGCCAGCGCTTCGAACTCGTATCGCCGGGCGATCTCGCGCCACTCGGGAACCGTGACACGTGGATGGTCGCGCACGCCGTTCAGCAGCAGCGGTTCCTTCGACGTGGCGACTTCGCCGAAGAGCGGCGAGCTCATTGGAAATACGTGATACCGGCGCTCCACATCGTCGACCATGAGACCGGCGGCCGCGACCAGGTGCAGCGCCGGAGGGTCGCCGAATGACATGCCGGCTGGCCCGTGCTCCCTGCACCACGGGCACTCACTCGCCGACGCGTAGAGGTAGCAGCGCGCCTGGATCACCGCGTTCGGTCCTTCGGTGAGGCCGCGGAGTATCGCCTCGAGCGTGCCGCGCAGGTCGCGAGTCGCGGCCATGTGCCGCGTGGCGCGCCTGAGAATCGCGAGGTGGCGGGTGGGTCCGTCGGGGAGCGGCTGCTCGCCGCGAAGCTGCTGCGACTGCTCGTCGACGGTGGCCATTCCGCAATATTGCCGGCCCCATCGTGGGCACAAGAGCAGTCCCTGCGGGCAGGGTCACGACCCATCGTGAAGTTCCGACCCCTCGTTTGTCACGAAATACCGTGAGCATTCGACCCTCACTGATGCTCGCGACCGAATCCGACTCGACGGCGCAAGTCGCACTGGCCGAGTGAGTTGGCGCGCCGCAGTGCGCGAGCTCGTGACTGGCCTCCCCGTTGCCCTTCCGCATGGCGCACGACCGCGAGGTGCCCGGTGAAGGCAAGGCCCCGCGCGAACAAGCTCACGGAGATTCACAATGCATCCGCGTTCAAATAGTCCATGGGGTTTACCCCTCGCGGCGTTCGCGCCGCTCGCCCTGTTCCTGCTCGCGGGCTGCTTCAGCGACGCCGCGGCAACGGAACGTCACACTGACTCGGAGCCACGCGTCGCCATCGTCGTTCGCGCCGCGACGCCGGTCATGCGCCGCATGATGGTCGCTGCTAGCGGCACCGTCGAACCGCGCGCGACCAGCGACGTCGCGTTCGAGGTGCCCGGAAAGCTCGTCACCGTCGCCGTCGACGAAGGCGATCGGTTGACCGCCGGCCAGCTTCTCGCGGCGGTCGATCGCACCAACTACGCGCTCGCCCTCGAGCAGGCGCAGCTGACCGCGCAGCGCGCGTCCGACGAGGCCCGCCGCGCTCGCATCCTCGCCGCCTCGGGCGCTGTCGCGCCTAACGACCTGGAAAAGGCCGTGAACGCCGAGGCACAGGCAAATGTCGCGCTGGCAATGGCTGAGAAGCGACTCCACGACACGCGCCTGGTGTCACCGCTATCCGGCATCGTGGCCCGACGCACCGCTAACCGAGGCGAGACCGTTCCAGCGGGCGCCGCCCTGTTCACGATCGTGGACATCGACACCGTCCGGGCGCGCGTCGCCGTGCCGGAATCCGACGTTGGCGTCATCGCCACCGGCGCGGTCGCCACGCTCACCGTCCCTTCGCTCGGCGACACCACCTTTACCGGTCACGTCCGCCTGGTCGGCGTCGCAGCCGACAAGATCACGCGGACGTTCGCGGTGGAAATCTCGGTCCCGAATACCGACCATCGGCTCAAGGCCGGCATGGTGGTCGAAACGTCGATCGAGACGCCTAACAAGGCGACGCGGCTCACCGTACCCGTGTCGGCGATCGTCCACGACGCCGAGGGCGCCACGCAACTGTTCATCTATGAGAGCAACGAGCAGCGCGTCCACGCGCGCCGCATAACGCCGGGCGTGATCGCCGGGAGCGAAGTGGAGATCACGAGCGGGCTAGCGGAAGGCGAGCTGGTCGTGATCGGCGGGCAGCAGCAGCTTCGCGAAGGCATGCCGGCGCGGCTGACATCGACCTCGCACGTGCAGGGCGCGGCCCTCGGGAGTGGGCGATGACGTCCATCATTCGCGCGGCGATACGGAACCGCCAGGTCGTCTACGTGCTCACGGCCGCCGCGGTGATCGTCGGCCTGCACGCCCTCGTTGCCATGCCGCGTCGCGAGGACCCGAAGATCACGATCCGCCAGGGTCTCGTGCTCGCCATGTACCCCGGCGCTACGGCCGAGCAGGTCGAGGCCCAGGTCACTCGAAAGGTCGAGCCGCTGCTGTTCGGTTATGCCGAGGTGAAGAAGCAAAAGACCTATACGACATCGCGGTCGGGCGGGCTCGTGGCGAACGTCGAGCTCGAGGATTGGGTCACTGATCCCGATCGCTTTTGGGCGATGCTGCGACACGACCTCAACGAGATGCGCGCCCGTGAGCTGCCGCCCGAGCTGGTGGGCCCCATCGTCGACTCGAACTTCGGCGATGTCGTGGCCGTGCTGCTCACGGTCCACGGGCAGCGGTACGGCTCGCGGGAGCTCACGGAGTATCTCGACCGTATCGACGATGCGCTCCGCACCATTCCCACGGTCTCGAAGATCCGGCGCTACGGTGAGCAGCCCGAGGAGATCGCCGTCACGGTTCGTCCGGCACGCCTGGCCGAGCTCGGCCTAACGATGCAGCAGATTGCCGCCGCGCTCGGTCAGCGGAACGAAGTCCGGGACGGCGGCTCGGTCGCAGCAGGCACGAGCGACGCGGCGATTCGGCCGCAGGGCTTACTGCGAAACGAAGCCGAACTGCGGGAGCTGATCGTCGGCGCCACGCCGGCCGGGCAGGTGATTCACCTGTCGGACGTCGCGACGGTCGGCCGGCGGTACGCCGACCCTGATTACGTCGTCCGAGTGGATGGCGCGGGTGCGGTGCTCATGTCGGTCGAGATGCAGGCCGGCAACAACATCGTCGATTTCGGCAAGGCCATTCACGCGAAGATCGCCGCCGTGCGGAAGTTGTTGCCGAACGACCTCGCGGTCGACCTCGTCGCGGATCAACCGGCGATGGTGCAGCATCGCGTCTTCGACTTCGGCCGGGAGTTCGGCATCGCGGTCATTGCGGTCATTCTCGTGACGGTTGTCCTGCTGCCGCTGCGCGTCGCGGCGATGGCGGCGGTCGCCATACCGATCACCGTGGCGGTCACCATCGCGGTGCTCGACGTGCTCGGGATCGAGCTCCACCAGATCTCGTTTGCGGGTCTCGTGGTCGCCCTGGGCATGGTCGTGGATGACGCGATCGTCGTCGCCGACAACTACATCGAGAAACTGGATCACGGCTTCTCCCCGTTCGAGGCAGCGTGGCGCGGCGCCGGCGAGCTGGCGACGCCAGTGTTAGGTGCAACGCTCACCATCGTCGCGTCGTTCCTGCCGCTCGCGATCCTGATGCCGGGATACGTTGGGGAATTCATCCGCACGATGCCGGTGACCGTCTCGGTTGCACTGCTCTCGTCGTACGTCATTGCAATGTTCCTGACGCCATTGCTGTCGATGGCAATGATCACGAAGGGGCTCAAGCACGGCGTGAGCACGAAACCGCGTCGGACACCACTCGACGTCATGCAGGAGGGGTACGAGTGGCTGATGCAGCGAGCGATGCCGCGCAAGCGCCTCACGCTCTCGATCGCCGGCGGCGCGTTTGCCGCAGGGCTGGTCATGATGCGCATCGCGCCGCAGCGATTCTTCCCAACGGCGGAGCGCGATCAGTTCGTCGTGGATGTCTGGATGCCGGAAGGCACGCGGATCGAGGCGACGGACTCCGTGGTCACTCGAATCGCCGACGTCGTTCGGCGCGCGTCAGACGTCCGCACGGTTGCGACGTTCACCGGCGCCGGCTCGCCGCGCTTCTACTACAACGTCAACCCGGAGGCGCCAGCCGCTAACTACGGGCAGCTGCTCGTGAACACGACGTCCGTCGAGGCGACGACGGCGCTCGTCGCGACGCTGCGCGAGCCGCTGGCGGCAGTCGCTCCCGAGGCCCGTGTGTACGTGAAGGAGCTGCAGCAAGGCCCACCGCTTCAGGCTCCGATCGAGGTGCGCATCACCGGAGCCGACCTGCGGGTGCTTCGTACGCTGGCCGATTCGGTCACGCATCTGGTCGCGTCCACACCGGGAAGCGAGTACGTGAGCACGGACTGGAACGAGGATGCCTACGGACTCGCGCTCACGCTGCGTCGTGAAGTCGCCTCACGCCTGGGGATCACCGAGGCGACGATCGCCGGCCAGCTCGCAGCGGGGTTCGACGGCGCGCCAGTCTCGACGTTCTGGGAGGGCAGTCGCCGGATCGCCGTGCGTCTTCGCTACGAGGAACAACAGCGTCGTTCTCTGGCTGATGTTGCCAACGCGTACGTCACGTCGCCCGTCACCGGCGCACGCGTCCCGGTGAGGCAGGTGGCCGACGTTCGAGCGGACTGGCAGGCAAGTCGCATCGTCAGGCGGAACGGAGTCCGGACGCTCACGGTTCGATCGTACGCCAAGGACGGCGTGCTCGCGTCGAGCGTTCTCGCCGCGGTGAAACCGTCGGTCGCCCGGCTCGCGCTGCCCGACGGGTACGCGATCAGCTACGGTGGCGAGCTCGAAAACCAGGCCGAGGTGGAAGCGCCGATGGCCGTTGCGTTAGGCGTGAGCCTCATTGGCATCTTCGGCATCCTCTTCTTCCAGTTCCGGACGATCAGGTACCCGCTGATCGTGATGGTCTCGATCCCGCTCGCGCTGTTTGGATCGGCGTTAGGTCTCATCATCACACGCAACCCGTTCGGCTTCACGGCCAACCTCGGCCTGACCGCCCTGACCGGCGTCGTTGTCCGCAACGCGATCATCCTGGTGGAATACATCATCGAACGCCGCCAGCATGGCGTGGAGCTCGAGACTGCGGCTTTGGAGGCAGGGCGAAGACGGCTGCGTCCCATCTTCCTCACCACCATGGCCGCGGCCGCGGGTGTGATTCCCATGATCCTGTCGGGATCAACCCTCTGGTCGCCGCTCGCGAGCGTGCTCGCCGTCGGACTCGTCTGCTCCATGGTGTTTACGCTGGTGGTAGTGCCCGTGCTGTTCGTGATGGTTGAACGAAGAGCAGAACGTGGCGCCCAGCCATCCGTCGTGACGCCGGTGACGAAGCCGCATCTCACGCACTCGCCAGCGACGCTCGAGCCAGCTGCGATGGGCGCGGCGACCGCACTGGTCGTCGGAGCGTTGCTCGCGCTCGCGGTCCCTGGACCCATGAACGCACAATCACCAGCCATGCAGGCGCGGAACAGCGTTGTTCTAACGCTCGACGAGGCCATCACGATGGCGACCTCCAACAGTCGTCTGTCACGCATGGCTCGCGAAACGGTGAGCGAGAAGGCGGCGGCCGCCCGCGGCGCTCGGGCCGAGCTGTTCCCGCGGGTGAGTTTCGACGCGATTACCGTGACGAGCAATGCGAACACGTCGTTCGAGGTTCCGCGCGGATCACTGGGCACCGATGGCCTGGGCACTCCGATACCTAACGTCGCGCGGCGGGTCGATCAGGATGGCGCCTCCCTGGTGTTCGCTGGGCTCATGGTCAGTCAGCCACTCACGCCGCTATTCAGGATCGCGGAGGGCAGCCGCGTCGCGCGTGCCGCACTCGGCGAAAGCGAAGCCGAGCGTGCCACGACCGAGCTGGATCTAGCGCTCGCAGCCGAGAAACTATACGTCGGCGTATTGATGGCCGAGCGTCGACGTGACGCCGCACACGCAATGGTGGTCGCTCGGCGCGCCGTCTGTGCGGACGCCGAACGCGCGCTGAGCGCCGGCGTGTCCGTCGATGCGCGAGTCAGCGAAGCCCGCGCATCCGAGCTGGAAGCCGAACAGGCGCTCATGACAGCGTCGCATGCGGCGGAGGATGCACGCGCGGCGCTGAACGAGCTGCTCGGACTGCCGCTCGACGCCGCGAGTGCGCTCGCCGTCCCGCCCGCGCCGTCACCGGTGGATGATCTGGCGTCTCAGGTCACAGTCGCTGCCAGGCAGCGCCCCGAGATCGCTGCGGCGTCCGCGAAGGTGGACCAGGCGCGTCACGCAAAGGACGCGGCGCGCACCGAGTACATCCCGGACGTGTCAGTGTTCGTGCGTCAGTCGTACCAGGATGCAGTGGCGTACGTGCCGACGAACAACTTCAGCGCTGGCGTGCAGGCGAAGTGGAATGTGCTCGACTTCGGACGGCGGTCCGCGCAGGTGGACCAGCGGTCTGCTACGCTGCGACTCGCCGAGGAGGCCCTTGCACACGTGCGAGATCAGGTGGCGCTGGAGGTCGAGAAGGCGTACCGCAATGCGATTCGCGCGGATCAGCTCGTGGGAGTGGCTCGTCAGGCGCTGGTCGCCAGGCAGGATGCGGAGCGCCTAACGGCTGGTCAGGCGGCGGCGGGCGTTGTGGTCTCCGCTGCGGCTCAGGAGGCGGCCGCGAATCGGACGGCGGCGGAGAGTGCGTTACTCGAGGCCGAGTTGGGGGCGCATGTGGCACATGCGGAGTTGGCGCGCGCGGTCGGCGCTCGGAATTCCCGCAGTTTGGCCTCGCGCGAGCCGTGAGGGCCGGCCGACGGCAGAGAACTGCAGACGGTAGACGGCAGGTGGCAGATGGCAGATGGCGGAGAACAAATCGAGATGGGCGGCGCGCCGCCTGTCGCGTGTCACCTGTCGCCTGTCGCCTGTCGCCTGTCGCCTAGAAATGCAGCGCCATACCGCTCGATATCGACAAGTCGTTGCGCGTCTGCCGCGAGTCGAGCTCACCGGAGAGGCCCTTGAAACCCGAAACGTAGTTGCGGACTTCCACCCGCCAGCCAAAGCGGCCCATCAACAGCTCCGCGCCGCCAGCACCGTAACCGGCAACGCTGTACTGCGTCTCCGACTCGCGATCGTCGTAGTCGTAGGCGCGGCCGCCCATGCCGAGGCCGAGGAACGGACGAATCCGCAGCGCGGTCGTGAGGTGCTTCTCGAGTCCGGCTTCCGCGCCGATGTCGTACGAGAAGACGTTGACATCATTGGTCGTCGTCGACCTGTCCTCGGCGGACGAGTACGCGAACCTGCCGACTGCGGAGAAATGGCGATTGAATGCGTACGCGCCAAGGAGGCCGGCGCCGAAACCGTTCTCCAGGGTGTTGGCGTGCGCGCCCGTCGGGACGAACGCCGTGGTGAACGGACTGAGCTCGAAGCGGCGCGACACCGGCTGCTGAGCGGCAGCGATGCCTGACGCGAAGACAAGAGCGAGCAGCGCGGCCGACGAGCCGCGCACAAGTGGCAATGCGTTATGCATGGAGGAAATGTTTTGAAGTGAAGTGGGTTGGTTGTGCCGCCACGTGCGGCGCCCAACCGAAAAGCAACGCGGGGGCCACTCACGAGTCGTCGCCTCGACTCGTGCACAACTCGTTGCACGAGCGCGCATTCGCGTCACGCGCGCCAGCAAACGTCGCGTCACCGGTCAGGGCACGGGACCACGACATTCCGTGATTTCGTGAAATTCCGCAGCTCGTTCAGCCCGCGAGCTGGCGAGCAGGAATCACGCGTTGGTTCGCAAGTCGTCGCGCTACATGACGATGTCTCGAAGCGCGGGACGCCAAACTCGTTTGGCCTCCGCGTTGCTTTTCAGTCGGTTGCGATCGGGTCGCCAAGACCGGCGAACGGTCAGACAACAATCGAGATCAACGTGGAGATCCATTCCAATGACATTCCTTGAGCAGATCACGCTTCGTCGCCCAGTCTGCGACGCAGGTTTTGGTCGACGTCGAAGTAGCAAAGCACATCCTCGCCGTGTGAATCGGCGCCTAACGCTCATCGGCATTTGTGTCGTCGCGCCGTTCATCGGCCCAGCCGCGTGTCGCGTCGAACGGGTCGAGGCGCGCGAGAGTCGGACTGCCGCGAAGGTGATCGTTCGCCCCGTCGTTACGCCAGTGAGCGTACCGCGCGTCGCGCTTCATCAGGATGAGAAGGGCGGACCGCAGGTTTTCGTCTACTCGCCTGCCGAGCGGCGGGTGCATGCGCGCGGTGTGGTGCTCGGCACAAGTCGGAGCGGCGACGTCGACATCGCGAGTGGGCTCGGGGCCGGGGAGATGATCGTCGTCGGTTCCCGCGAACCACTGGCCGATGGTGCTGTCGTACAGCGGATCAACGAGCCGATTGTAGTTACTGCGGCGAACTGAGGCGACTGGCGATTGCGCCGCCGGCCGCCTGCCGCCTCACCACGCAATGCCGTAATCCTCTCCGTGATTACTCGACCCACCCCACATGGTCCGATGCTTCCAATCAAACAGGATCGCGTTGATCGGCCCCGACGACCGCTCCACAAAATCGAGCGTGTATCCCATCTGCTTGAGCGCCTCACGGGTCGACTCCGGGAGTGAGGACGCGACCGTCATGCGCCCCGGGCGCGACTCGTGCCGACCGAATGAGCTCCGCATCTGATAGCTGTTCACGTTAGGTGCCTCGACCGCCTGCTGGACAGTCATCCCGAACTCCACCACGTTCAGGAAGAACTGTAGGAGATTCTGATCCTGCGAGTCGCCACCCTGCACCGCGAACGCGAGATACGGTGCGCCATCCTTGAGCGCGAGCGTCGGCGTCAGCGTCACGCGCGGGCGCTTGCCCGGCTCGATCACATTGAACGGCCCGTCCTTCGCCTCGGTAACGAAGCTCTGCGCGCGCTGGCTGAGCCCGATCCCCGTGCGTCCCGCAATCACCGCCGGCACCCAGCCACCGCTGGGCGTCACCGACACAACCCACCCTTCCTCGTCCGCCGCCTCGATCGACGTCGTGCCGGCAAAGAAGCTCTCCATGAATACCGAGTCGGCCTCGATAGTCGCCGAATCGGTACGCGGGACGACACGGCGATCCTGACCGCCGCTCGCCGGCTGCGAGTCCGGGAGCACGAAGTCGCTGTTCTTCCAGTTCTCGAGGATCGATGTGAACGGATTGGTCCCGCCCTGGTACGGATACGGGTCGCCCGGCTTCGCGTTAGGGTCGTTCTTTGTCCAGTCGATCTGCGCGAACCGCGCCTTCGCATAGTCCTTGGACAGCAGTCCCTTCACCGGCTCCTCGGGCGGGAATGCTGGATCGCCATAGTAGAAGTCCCGATCGGCGAACGCGAGGTTCATCGTCTGATAGAGCGCGTGGATGTACTTCGGGGAGTTGTACTCCATGCCCTTCACATCGGTGTTCTCGAGGATGTTGAGCGCCTGGAGCAGCGCCGCGCCCTGCTGCCAGAGCGGAAGCTTGTAGACCTCGATCCCCTTGTACGTCGTGTGGAGTGGCTCCTCGACCTTCACCTTCCAGCTCGCGAGATCCTGCATCGTGAACAGCCCGCCGTCGTCTCGCACACCGCGCACGATCTCCTGTGCGATGTCGCCCTTGTAGAAGCGGTCGTAGGCGGCGTAGATCGCCTGCTTTCTCGTCTTGCCCGCGGCCTTCGCGGTCTTCTCCGCCTCGACGAGCTTCCGGAACGTCGCGGCGAGGTCCTTCTGGACGAATACCTCGCCCGGCTCCGGCGCTTCTCGCGTCTGGCCCAGATGCGGAAGGAAGACCGCCGGCGAGTACTTCCACTGCTTGGTCCAGCTCTTCTGCCGTTCGATGGAATTCGCGAGCTGGGCTTCGATCGCGTAGCCGTCGGCCATCTGGATCGCCGGCGCCAACACGTCCGCGACCGACAGCCTGCCCCACTCCGCCAGCATGGTGAGGAGCCCGCCCATCGTGCCGGGCGTGACGGCCGCGAGTGGCCCGTACTCGGGCGGATTCCTGTAACCCTTCGACCTGTAGAACTCCGCGGTCGCTCCGGTTGGCGCGGCGCCTAACGCGTTGAGGCCGATGACCTTCTTCGTCTTCGGATTGTAGATGAGCGCCTGTGTCTCCCCGCCGCAGCCCAGGGTGTCCCACATGGTGCAGCCGGCGGCGAGCATGGCCGCCGCGGCGTCAACGGCGTTACCACCTTTCTGATACATCATCGCGCCGGCGGTGGCCGAGAGCGGCTTGCCGGTGATGGCGATCCAGTGCTTCGCGTGGAGGGGCGGCTTCTCGGTCTGTGCGTTGCGCGGGTCCACGGGACCGACGGGTTGGCCGGGGCCTTGTCGTCGCTGGGCGGCGAGCGACGAAGCAGCGACGGCTGCGAGGGCGAGCGCGGTGGCGGCAACTCGTGCGAGTCGAGAGTGGGAGCGTCGAGGCATGGGATCGTGGCGTCGGGTTTGTCTCTGAACTGCAGGCCGGAGACCGCAACTTCAAGGGTCAGCGGTCTTGAAGCGCGGTTGGGACCGCCATTTGCCGTAACTAACGCTGCGACGCCCGGGCGTGAGAAGCAGCGCCTTTCCCGACCAGCAACGAAAGGAGCGTGATCGTGCGAAGCACATTGGACTTCCGCAGGCCTCTCCTGATCGGGGGAGCTTGCGCAGTGCTGGCCGCGGGCGGTTGCAAGAACGAGGAAGCAAAACCGGCCGAAAATCCCACCGGCGCCGTCTTTGCCGACTTCGCCAAGCGGGTAGACGCCTACATGAAGCTGCGGAAAACGCTGGTCGATTCCGTAGGTGAGCTCGATCCGACAAAGAGCCAGGCCGAGATCACGACGCGCGCGACGAAGCTGGCGAGCAGCATCATCGCGGCACGCGCGCAGGCAAAGCCCGGTGACATCTTCACTCCAGAGTTTTCGGCGCTCGTCGCTACCCTGATCAAGCAGGAGTACAGCCGGCGGCCCGACTCGGTACAGGAGACGCGAGAGGACCAACAGGACGAGCTCCCCGACTTCGTCCCGAAGGTGAACACGCTATATCCAACCACCTATCCGCTCGCGACGTTCCCCGCGACGCTCCTGCCGCTGCTGCCGCCCCTGCCCGAGCAACTCGAGTATCGTGTGGTGCAGAACTATCTCGTGCTCCGCGACATCGAGGCGAACGTCATCCTCGACGTCATGCCTAACGCTGTCCCGAGCTGAGGCCGCGAGCATGCGATCACGGTTCGGAGCGGCGATCATCGCTGTTGCCCTCGCTGCGGCGCCGCTCGGCGCCCAGGTTTACTTGCCCATGAAATCCGGCTCGGTGCGCTTTCTCGTCCTGGGCGATGCCGGAACGGGCGGCCGCGAGCAGTACGAGGTCGCGAATCAGATGGTCCGGTACGGCAAGACCTTTCCGTTCACGTTCGCGATCATGCTGGGCGACAACATCTACGGGTCCGAACGCCCGCAGGACTTCGACCGGAAGTTCACGCGACCGTACAAAACGCTGCTCGACAAGGGCATCGAGTTCGACGCCGCGCTCGGAAATCACGACGACCCGAATCAGCGGTTCTACAAACCCTTCAACCTCGGCGGGAACCGGTATCGCACGTTCAAGAAGGGGAACGTTCGCTTCTTCGTCATCGACAGCAACTACCTCGACCCCGAGCAGCTCAAGTGGCTGGACAAGGAGCTGGCAGCGTCAGGGTCGGACTGGAAGATCGCGTACTTCCACCATCCACTGTATACGACGGCGCGGCGCGGGCCGGAGGTGGAGGTGCGCGCGGTGCTCGAGCCCCTATTCGTCAAGTACGGCGTGGACGTTGTGTTCTCGGGTCACGAGCACATCTACGAGCGGTACAAGCCGCAGAAGGGGATCTACTACTTCACCGTCGGCGGCGCGGCCAAGCTGCGGAGGGGCGATACGCATCCGAGCCCCTTGCTCTCGGCGCGCTTCGACAGGGATCGCTCGTTCCTGCTCGCGGAGATCGCAGGCGATTCTCTATACTTTCAGACGGTGAGCCGCATCGGCGCAGTCGTGGACAAGGGTGTGCTCGCCCGGCGGGGGGTGCGCCCATGATCGTTTCACTCAGCGGCTGGCTCGCCACCGCTCTCACGGTCGCTTTTGCGGCGGAGTCCGCCGGGCCGAGTCAGCAGGCGCCGGACCTCGTCCTGCTTGGCGGCAAGGTCTTCACGAGTGACACCGCGCGCCCATGGACCGAGGCCGTCGCCATTCGAGGCGAGCGCATCGTTGCCGTAGGGACGACGGCAGACCTTCGTCGGCTCGCCGGCGCGAGCACTCGTGTCATCGATGTCGGCGGCCGCGTGGTCGTTCCGGGTTTCAACGACGCACACGACCACGTCCTGGCTGGCAGCCCGGGGACCAACGTATCGATGGGCGGCCCGGAGATCGATGCCGCCGGGGACCAGGTGCTCGACTCCGTGCGCGCCATGACCGGCCGCGTGGCGCGCGGGACGTGGATTCGAGTGGAGATCTGGGCGAAGGCATTCGCCGATACCACGCTGCGTCGGCAAACACTCGACCGCGAGGCGCCCGATCATCCGGTCGCGATCTACACCGGGTGGGGACACGGCATGATCCTGAACACGGCGACGATGCGCGCGCTCGGGATTCGTGAAAGCGAACCGGATCCGTTCGGCGGATGGTACGAGCGTGACCGCCAGGGCCGCCTAACGGGGCGACTGCACGAGTACGCGGGGTGGAGCGCTCGTCGTCGGCACCGCGCGCTCGTTCCTGAGTCGACGATGGTCGAGGCCCTGCGCCGCTTCGCGCGGAGCGAGCTGCAGCTCGGCATCACGACCGTACACGACATGGGGCTCAACTACGCTCCCGCGACGCAGGTGCGCGTGCTTCGAGCAGCGCAGCTGCCGATTCGCGTGCACATCTGCAAGCATTCCATCCCGACGCCATCGAGCCTGAACATCGCCGAGTGGGACACTGTTCCCGAGAGACCGGCCCCGCTCGTGGAAGTAAGCGGACGAAAGTGGATTCTCGACGGCGCGCCACCCGATGTCGATGGGCTCATGTTCACGCGCGGGCCGCAGGCCGGTCGGCCAGGATGGCACGGGCGCTTTGATTTCCCTATCGACAGCGTGCGTCGCATGCTCGTCGATGCAGTCCAGCGGCGCGAGCAGCTCGCGCTCCACGCGCTGGGCGACAGTGCTGTGGCAATCGTCGTTAGGCTCATGGAGACCGTCGCGCCCGATTCGGTGTGGCGACCGCTGCGCATTCGCATCGAGCACGGCGGAATCCTTGGCACGCCCGATCTGTGGGCCCGGGCGACTGCCAAGGGCATGATAATCGTCGGCAACCTGCCGTTCATCCCGGATGCGCGAACGCTGCCGAAGGCATTTCTCGATTCGCTCGCCGGTGATTTTCGTCCCGAGGTGGTGTCGCTCTTCCCGTTAGGACTCGGATCGGACGGAGTCGCGCGAAGTCCGTTCGCCGGGCTGGCGAACGCGCTTCGTTTTCCGTACGACCCGCGTCCGTCGCGCGAATACCTCGTTCGAGCGTACACGTGGGGCTCAGCCTACGCCGAGCTCGCGGAGACGCAGAAGGGGTCGCTCGCGCCTGGGATGCTCGCGGACATCGCGGTGCTGTCGCAGGACATCTTCACGGTTCCCGTGGAGGTGCTGTCCCGCACGGAAAGCGTGTTGACTCTCGTTGGGGGTCGTGTCGCGTGGGACGCGGGTGTGCTGCGCTGATGAGACGGCGCTCGCACCTCGTCATCGTAGATTGGCATCGTCCATTCCCTCAGTCGTAGAGTCGCGCCGTGCCTGCCAACGAGAAAGCGCCGTCGAAGAAGCCTGCCCCATCGACCAAACCACTTTGGCAGAAGCTCTTCATCAAGGGCGGCACTGTTCTGCTCGTGAATGCGCCTGCGAGCTACGCGACGGTGCTCGACGGAAGCCCGGCGAAAGTGACCACGCGCGTCGGCGGCAACGGCGGACGCGGTGCTCCTGTTCGCAACCGACGAAGCCCAGTTCAAGGCGGCCGTGCCGACAACGATGAAGAGCATGGGGCCGTCCACGAGCGTGTGGATCGCCTATCGGAAAGGCGACAACGAGTTCCACCGAAACAGCTCGGCGCCCTCGCGAAGTCGTTCGGGCTTCAGCCCGTCTCGCTCGTGGCGATCGACGACACCTGGTCGGCGCTGCGGGTCAAACGGACCTAACGCCGGTCGAGGTCACTCCCGAAGCGTATTGGCTCAGCTGACGATCCACCGTGCGAGCTCGTGCCAAACGGCAGTCTGCCCGACGGCAAATCGAAGCGGGCCCGAAACCAGCACCGCCAACCCACCGAACACGCTGATCGGGTGAGGCCGCCGCCGCGCAAGCAGGTCGCCCACGAGGGGTGCGACGAGAAACAGCAACAACATGCCCGTCACGCCTGATGCTGGATGCCTAACGACCCAGGGCCACCGGCTGATCGCCGGCGGCAGCAATGTCGTCATTGCGAGCAGCATGAGCCGTCGATGTGTTTCCGCTCGGCGGCGGAACCAAATCGCACTCCCGAAGAACGCGGCAAACAGCAGCACATCGACGACGATGACGAGCATGAACATGAGCGGATCGCTCCCACTCGGCCCCCCGCGACGCGCCAGCCCGACCGCCATTGGTGGCGCGCTCACGACCATGACTGTCGCGAGCACTACCCCCACAATCCCGAGCCAGCGGTGAATGCGCACGTGATGCGTCGCAACGAGCGAAGTCTGGACGAGGAATAGCACCATCCAGCTCGAGAACAGGACAGCGTGCGCCATTACGATCGCGCGCATCGCCGGCATCGTCTCCGGCAGCCGAGCATAGACCGACGGCGCGAATCCAACGATCAACACACCAACAGCAGCCACAGCCATCCCAGCGCAGAACCACCGTGGAAGGCGCTGGGACGCCACTGTGCGTGCGGGGCGAGTCGTCTCCGAAACGGGCGCGGATACGGTCAACGTTGCCATCGAAACGAGGCAGAGGGTATGATCACGGCAGGAGTAACCAGAGCTGCACCATGCCGCATCATGTCCGCATCGCGAGCGTCGCGCGATGACACCGAACGCCAATGTGTTGACGTCGCGCGCCATGCGTCACGAGCCGCCGCGAGCAGCACCGCAAGCACCTTCAGCTCCGCCCTTATCGAGCTCGCAGCTTCGCGCGTTCGCCGACGCACTCGAGCGCCTCGGCTATGACGTGACCTCGCTTCTCACGGGCGCCGGAATTCGGCGCACCGAGCTCGACGATCCGGACACGATGATTCCGAGCTCGGCGTGCAATGCGCTTTTCACTCTCGCGTGCGAGCAGCGCCACTACCCGAACCTCGGCGCACACCTCGGGGCAGTCACGCCGATCGGCGCGTATCCGCTCCTGGACTATCTCGTCGTTACGACCGACACGGTTGCAGGGGCGCTCGACCAACTCGTTCGTTACTTCCACCTCGTGAACGCCCCGTTCCGCCTCGCGATCGCCGACGATGGCGACATCGTACGGCTGATCATCGAGGCCGCCAACCCGTTTGCGGCCGAATACGAGACGTCCATCCTCATCCATCACCTGGGGGAGGAGACCGAGCGTCGTTTGCGACCGGTCTGCGTCAACCTCCAACACCAGCCGGAGAATCGTGCGGACCTCGAGCGACTGCTGGGGTGCCACGTTCGTGCGCCATCTCCGTGGACGGGCGTCGAGTTCTCGAAGCAGTCACTTCGGTTGCCACTGCGGCGTCGCGATCCCGCGCTTCGGGCTGTTCTCGAAGGACACGCCGCGAGTGTCGCGACGCGCTCGTCAACCAGCGAGGATCGTTCGACCGTCGCGCGAGTTCGCAGTGCCGTTGCGTCACGTCTCCCACGCGGAGCTCCGGAGATCGGCGCCATCGCGCGTCAGCTGGCGATCTCGCCTCGGACGCTGCAGCGACGTCTCGCGGCGGAAGGCGCGTCGTATCAGCAGCTCGTCGACCTTGTGCGACGTGAGGTGGCTGAACGGTTACTCAGCGACGCGTCGCTCGCGATTGGCGAGGTCGGCTACTTGTTAGGCTTCTCGGAGCCGAGTGCGTTTCACCGCGCGTTCAAGCGCTGGCACGACGTGACGCCGCAGCAGTATCGGACCGGGCATCGCTCCGCGCGGCATGGCGATTGAGCCGATGCACCTACGCCGGCCAATCCAGGCGCCGGCGTCAGGTGCTCGACCGGAGGGCTACAGATCCACCGTAAACTGGTAACAGCTGCTCTCGAGCACGACCTCCGATGTGATCGCGTCGATCACACGGAAGTGGATGTCGAACGTCGCGCCCGTCGCAGCGGCCGCGAGGCTCCGAAAGAGCTCCGCCCTCCCGGTTCCACTATCGTCCGTGTCGATCGACTGGGCCACCGCGCCCTTCCCGAGCGTGAGCCAGGCCTCGCTCGTGCAGTTGTCGTCGATCGTGGTATCCACCGCCCGCTGGAGCAGGTAGCTCCTGTTCGGCGCCAGGTCCCGCACCCAGGTGTCGAGGTAGACGATCTTCTCATCGTCGTTCGGCTGCCGGAACTTCACGTGGCCGAACCCCTGGCCGCGCAGGATCACCTCGAGATTGAAGTTCGGCGTCTCCGGTCCCCAGGCGACGCCGTCGGACACCGTGGGCACTCTGACGCCGGTTGGCAAACGTGAATCGCCCCCGCTCGAACATGCCATCGAGACGAGCACCAGGGTGAGCGGGAGAGCCCGCACCCGCCTTCGGGCGCAACGCATACGACCTCCGATCGGCTGAAATGGCGTGCGGCCGCCGCCCTCGCGTCGCCCTGCTTCTGGCAACCCGATGGTCGAGGGATAGATTCGGCTGCACGGTGATGGTCCACCATCACGCTTCGGTGTGATCCTGCCGTGATCCGGGCGTGACCGGCGCTGGTTACGGCATTTCCCCATGGTCGCCCCCCGCCGATGATCGCACTGCGCACCCTTGGCGCGCTCGACCTTTCCGCCAGTGACGGGCGGGACGTGCGGGCAGTGCTCCGCCAACCGAAGCGGTGCGCTCTCCTCGTGTACCTCGCGCTCGCCGGCCCGGAGCAGTTCCGCCGCCGCGACACGGTCGTCGCGCTCTTCTGGCCCGAAAGCGACGAGCAGCACGCGCGCGGAGCGCTGCGCCAGGCACTCACCTTCCTGCGACGCGAGCTCGGCGTTGGCATCGTCGCCACCCGCGGCGAGGAAGAGATTGGCCTCGAGCCTGGAGCCGTTTCGATCGACGTGCGGGAATTCGAGCGATCCTGCGATACCGGCAACCACGCCGACGCCTTCGCGCTCTACCGCGGCGATTTTCTCGACGGGTTCTTTCTATCCGATGCCGGACAGGCGTTCGAGCAGTGGGTCGACGAGCAACGCGGGCGGCTGCGCGGCATGGCAGCCAGGGCCGCGTGGGCAGTCGCCGAATCGCGGCGGGCGGCTGGCGACGTCTCGGGCGCTCTCGAGATGGCTCGACGCGCCGCCAGCTTCTCGCCGGGCAGCGAGTCGGAGGTCGCACGCCTCATCGCGCTTCTGGACGCGGCGGGCGAGCGGGCGGGAGCGCTTGCCGCGTACGACGATCTCGTCCGTCACCTCGCGACTGAGTTCGAAGCCGAGCCAGCGCCCGAAACCCGCGCGCTCGTCCGCGACATCCGCGCGCGCACCGAAACCGGGACGACGCCGATGGCCGCACGGCCGGCCGCGCTACCCGACGCGGCGCAGCCATCAGCGTCGGAAGGAGCACCGATTCCGCCCCCCAGGCGCACGCAGCGTACGCTGCTGCTTCTCGCCGCCGGCGGGGTTGTCACGCTGGCTGCGTACATCACTGCGTTCTCGGGACGCCACGCCGCCGCGGCCCCACCCGCCCGCTCGGATAGCACCGTGTTCATTCCGTCCGACACGACCCTGATCGAGCGCACGGGTCACTGGGTCGATCCGCGCGCGCGGAAGCTGCACCTCGAGGCCCGATACTGGTTGAGCCGTCGCGGCCCGGCGAACCTGCTCAAGGCCGTCGCGACGTTCCAGGCTGCGCTCGACATCGAGCCGACGTACGCCGCGGCCTATTCCGGCATGGGGGACGCGTACGCGCAGCTGGGCTACGCTGGCGTCCTCCGCCCCGACGACGCGTTCCCGAAAGCGAAGAAGGCGGCGGAGCGGGCGCTCGAGCTGGATTCCACCATCGCGGAGCCGCACGCCACGTTAGGCTACGTCGCCATGTATCACACCTGGGATTGGCCGGCGGCGGAGCGCGAGTACCGTCGCGCCATCGCGATCAACCCGAGCTATCCCACCGCACACGAGTCGTACGGCCTCTTTCTCGCCGCGATGGGCCGCTACGAGGAAGCGCAGGCCGAAGAGCGGCGGGCGGTCGAGCTGGATCCTTTGTCGTTAGGCATCCAGTCCACTGCCGGTTGGGTTCTTCACTACAGCGGGAAGCAGGCGGACGCCGAACGCCAGCTCCGGATTGCCGTCCGGACGGATTCCACCTTCCCCGTTGCTCACCTCTACCTGGGCCGAGTGCTGCAGTTCAACGGGCAGCTCGACAGCGCGCTGGCACACTTCGCCGCGACGGGTCGGTTGCGCGCCTGGGTGCCCACAGTCGCTGGCGAAGGGTACGTGTACGCGCAGCAGGGCCGGCGCGACAAAGCGCAGGCGGTCCTCGACAGCCTCGCCGCGCTCTCGCGAACGCAGTACGTGACGGCCTACGCCGTCGCACTCGTTCACGCCGCGCTCGGCCAGCGCGATTCGGCGTTCGTCTGGCTGAACAAGGCAGTGGACGAGCGAACGCACTGGGTGCTGTGGCTCAACCGCGACCGGCGATGGGACCCCATTCGGTCGGACGAGCGGTTTCGCGCCATCGTCCGGCGCGTGAAGCTTCCGGACTGACGGCGCGCTGGTATAGCGTTAGGCGCCTGACGACGGCTGCATGGTGTAGCACCACGCCTCGCCCTCGAGCACCGTCTCGCCCGTCTGGCGCGTCACCAGGATCTTGAGCTGCGTCACCGGCTTCGTCGCGTGCACGCTCACCACCTCGGCCTGGGCCGTGATCGTGTCACCGATGTAGACCGGTGCCGTGAACTTCCACGTTTGGCTCAGAAACACCGAGCCGGGCCCGGGAAGGTCCATGGCCACGAGCGCGTGCAGGAGACCGGTGGTCAGTCCGCCCTGCACGACCAGCCCGCCGAAGCGCGTCCCTTTCGCGAACGCCTCATCGAAGTGCAGCGGGTTGTAATCGCCGGTGAGCTTGGCGAAGGTCTCGACATGCTCGCCCGTGAGCGTCAACGAACGCTGGGCGGTCTGGCCAACCTGCAGGGTCATGGTGTCCTCTCGAGTTCCACGGCGACCTTGACGAAGCTCGGTTGCACCGCCGGCGTGAACCGGGCGCTCCACACGCTGCTGTCGGCCGAGCGCAGCAGCATGATGAGCGCTGTGTCGCTCGAGTACAGCAGTCGGAGGGGCACGAGTGGACCCACGCGCTCGGCGAGCTGCACGCCCGCGTGCACCGCGCTGTCCATCTGCGCGCCACTCATGGCGGCGCTGCCGCGGTTCAGCATCGTGAAGTGCACCGCCGCGTGGCCTTCCGCTCTGTTGTGCGCCGCGAGCCAGTCATGGCCGACGCGCCCGAGGGGCGTGTCGGGGAAGTCGGGCGCCCCGCCGCGGCAGGCGAGCAGGAACGCGAGCGGCGTGAGCAGGCGGCGGAGGGTCATCCGTATGACCGGCCTAACGTTTCTCCGCCAGGTACGCAAAGCGGGACAGCCGTCGCTCGGCCGAAAGGGTGTGGACGCCCATGAGGAAACGCTGCAGGCCGTCGAAGTTCTCCTGCCCTTCCCGCTCGACCAGCTCACGAGCGTATCGGGCGCGCGCGTCGTGCCGCCGGCGCGACAGATCGGCGGCATTCTGCGTGACGTCCTCCACCGCGAGCATCGTGAACCCGGCATCCGTCAGCGCGCGCTCATTCTCGCCCGGTGGGACGAACAGGTAGAAGCCGATCGAGCTCCGCGTGGCAATCTCCTCGTGCGACACGACACCGGTGATGACCAGCGCGTCGGTGAAGAACGCGCGGCCGCCTGGCCGCAGCACGCGATGCCAGTCGCGGAGGACGTCGCCGCGGCCCTTGATGTGGCACATCGCGTCGTTCGACATCACGGTATCGAAGCTCGCGTCGGGAAACGGCAGCGGGCGGCTCGCGTCGACGGTCTGAAAGCGAACGCGATCAGCCACGCCGCGGGCCTCCGCCAACGCCGTCGAGTTGCGGACGCCGTGCTCGTTGAGATCGACGCCCGTTAGGCGACAGCCGCGCTGAAGCGCGAGATAGACTCCGGGCCCACCCGATCCGCTGCCCACCTCGAGCACGTTCGAGCTCGCGCCTACACCCAGCCTGTCGGCAAAACCGAGCCACTCGGTGGCAGTCATCCAGCTGCTCTGACCGAGGTCCTCACCGTACGTCTCGCGGCGGACCGCAGCCTCGGCATCGCTCGTGAAATCGCCGTACGCGTGGTCGTAGAGAATGACTGGTGGCGTCGACATGGGACCTCCCGTTGGGACTAAGGTAGCCCCAAGACCGGGGACATCGGGACTGGGGACTCGGGACTCGGCCGTGATGCTATTAGCACCGCGAAGGCTTCCTGTGCAGTAGGAGCCTCCCAGCCGAGTCCCGATGTCCCGATGTCCCGATGTTCCCAGTCATTACCGTCGGGCTACATCCTCGTTGAGCACGGCCTTCACATCGATGATCGGGGTCCCGTCGATCGCCTCGAGGTTCCTGACGCGCACGCGCAACCCATCGACCTCCATCACCTTGACCCGATGGAGTCCGATCGGATTCGGGCGATGCGGGGAACGTGTGTTGAAGACACCTTCGGGCGGCCTGGATGTGTCACCGCGTGGATGAACGACCAGCACGGCGCGATGCGCGCGGTCGAGCCAGGTGAGCAGCACGACCTCGGTGCCCGCTTGAATGCCCCGAAGCCCTGCCGCTACATGCGGCTCGAATATCAGCCATGCCTCGGGCGCGCCTTCGTCCGCCTGTCGAGGGGCGGACGCGAGGTCCTTCAGCTTCGATTCGACTAGCCCGATCGATTCGACATGGATACGCATCTATTACCTCAGGGGGACGGAGACTGGGGACTCGACCGGGAAGTTACTACTGCAGAGGAATTCTTCTCGGCGCTAATAGCATCACGGCCGAGTCCCTAGTCCCTAGTCCCCAGTCCCTGTTGTTGGCTGGACGTCGTTGATGGCGCGCCGTACCGTTGACCAGCGGTTCCTTCCAGCAGCGCCGGGCCGCGAAGCCATGAATCGCGTGGACGTCACGTCGACCCTCTCCGCATCCCTCGCCGGCAAGTATCGCATCGAACGCGAGATCGGCGCTGGCGGGATGGCCGTTGTCTATCTCGCCCACGACCTGCGCCACGACCGACGCGTCGCGGTGAAGGTCCTACGCCCCGAGCTCGCCGCGATCCTCGGTGCCGAGCGGTTCCTGCAGGAGATCAAAACGACGGCGAACCTGCAGCATCCGCACATCCTCGCCCTGCTGGACTCGGGCGAGGCTCGTGCGGAGGACGCCAGCGGCTTCGGCGGATCGGCCGTCCTGTGGTACGCGATGCCATACGTCGCGGGCGCGTCGCTGCGCGATCGTCTGCAGCGCGAAAAGCAATTGCCCGTCGACGATGCCCTCCGGATCGTGCACGAAGTAGGTGATGCGCTCGACTACGCTCATCGCCACGGCGTGATTCATCGCGATATCAAGCCCGAGAACATCCTGCTTGCCGGGTACCCGGACGAAGCCCGGGTGGCCCCGGCGCTGGTGGCCGATTTCGGCATCGCCCTCGCGGTGAGCGCCGCGGGCGGCGGCCGTATGACCGAGACCGGCATGTCGTTAGGCACGCCGCAGTACATGAGCCCCGAGCAGGCCATGGGGGAGCGGGAGCTGACGGCACGGTCCGATGTCTATGCGTTAGCCTGCGTGCTCTACGAGATGCTGGTCGGCGAGCCGCCGTTCACCGGCGCCACCGCCCAGCAGATCCTCGGCCGGGTCCTGACGGCCGAGCCGGTTTCCATCACCGCGCAGCGGCGTACGGTACCGCCCCACGTGGACGTCGCGGTTCTCACTGCGCTCGAGAAGCTGCCAGCCGACCGGTTCTCGACGGTCGCCGAGTTCCTCGCTGCGTTAGGTGGCGCGACCGCGGCAACGAGCGTGGCGCGGCACCCGACAGGAACCCGACCACCAGCGCGCGGACCGCAACCTGTTTGGTGGCGGCGTCTCGCACTCGTGGCCGCGGCGGCCGCAGTCGGCGCCAGCGCCGTCGCGGCGTGGAGCCTCCGTCGCCAACTGCGCGCGCGCGACCCGCAGGTGACGCGCTATGCCCTCGCCTTCCCGAAGGGCGAGGAGCCTGTCGGGCCTGCGTTCTATCCGTTCGTGTCGACCTCGCGCGATGCGTCCCGTCTCGTGTACTTCGCCCTGCCGCCGCAGGGGCCGCCGATCTTTCGGTTACACGACGCCACGAAGCTCGAGACGCAATCGCTTGGGGCGGCAGGATCCGCCTCATCGATGGTCTGCATCTCGCCGAACGGCGACTGGGTCGCCTATACGTCCGGAAGCCCGGGCGACCTGCGCAAGATCGCCGTCTCGGGTGGCACATCGCTCACTCTCGTTAGGGATTCCGCGACCGCAGCGTGGGCACAGTGGGCGACCGACGGCTGGATCTACTTCACGCTGATCTCAGGCGCCCTCGCGCGAGTGCCCGAGAACGGCGGCGATATAGAGATCCTCGCCAGGCCCGACACCGCGAGCGGAGTCCGACAGATCATTATTCCGGACATCCTCCCCGGCTCGAGGGCGGCGATTGTCACACTCTTCCAGCCGGCGAAGGGAGGAAGCGAGATCGCGGCCCTGGAATTTTCGTCCGGCAAAATCCATCGCCTCGTGGGGGGCCAGGTCGGCCGCTACGTCAAGACTGGCCACCTGGTGTTCTCCGACTACGACGCGAACCTTCTCGCCGCTCCGTTCGACCCGCGGACTCTCAGGCTCACCGGCGTACCGCGGCGCGTCGGGGTGCAGGTAGCACCGAATGGCGTGTTCGCGATCAGTGAGACCGGAACTCTCGTGCATCACCTCATCTCCGGTACGTTCGATGGACGACCCACCTGGGTGGAGCGAGATGGCACGGCCCATGTCGTCGATTCGGCGTGGGGCGCGCGGATCACGACTCTTGCTCTCTCGCCCGATGCGTCTCGGGCGGCGGTCAGCGTGCCCCGAGGCGGTGCCGAGAACATCTGGGTCAAACAGCTCGACAAGGGACCGTTCACCCGGCTCACCAACGATGGCGGTCAGAACTACCGGCCGGCGTGGTCTCACGACGGCAAGAGCCTAACGTTCGTGTCCGACGTGGACGGGATCCAGAAGATCTTCAGAATACGCGCCGACGGGACTGGCGGTCGTCACGTCGTCGCGAGGGCGTTCACCAACACCGATGAGGGGGCGCTCTCGGCGGACGAGCAGTGGGCGGTGCTGCGCGTCGGAAACAGCGGGCGCCGCGATGTCGTTGCCTACCACGCCGGCGACACCGTCCCGGTAATGATCGCCGCTACGCCGGCCGAGGAATACTCGCCGGCGCTCTCGCCCGACGGGCGTTGGGTTTCGTACGTGTCCGATGAGAGTGGTCGCGCCGAGGTGTACGTACGCCCGTTCCCGCACGCCGACTCGGCGCGTGTGCAGGTCTCCGTCGCGGGCGGGATCGAGCCCGTCTGGGCGCCGAGCGGGCGGGAGCTGTTTTACCGAGATGCCGCATTCGACCTCGTTGCCGTCGAGGTGACTCTAACGCCGTCGTTCCGTCTCGGGCGGCAACGAAGACTGTTCTCGACGCGACCCTACTACGTGGAAGGGCTACACGCCGCCTACGGCGTCACACGCGACGCGAAGCGGTTCTTGTTTCTGGCCAACCCGGAGGATGCCGGGTCGCACCTCGTCGTCGTGCACAACTGGCTCGGGGAACTGGAATCGATCATGGCGTCGACCGGGAGGAACCGGTGACCTGACGGTTGCTGACCGCACCCCCGTTTCGCATACTCTGCGCTCGACGGCGCCGGCCCTCCTTCGCGACCTGACCCAGTCCGCATGCACGCACACGACATAATGGCGGGCCTGCCATGAGCGACGCACCCGTCCGTCCGCCGCAGGGATTCCCATCGCCGGACGCCATCAGCCGCCGTGAGTTCGGCCGGCGACTCGGCGCCGCCGCGGTTGCCGCAGGAACTCCCATCAACAGCGCCGACAGGTGGACCATGGCCGGTGAGGACGAGAGCGCGTACGCGCCGAGCGACCTTTGCTTCACGCCCGCGACCGAGCTCGCGGCCATGATTCGTTCGAAGAAAGTTTCGGCACGCGAGGTCATGCAGGCGCACCTCGCCCAGATCGAGCGCGTGAACCCCGCCGTCAACTCGATCGTGACGCTCGTCGCCGATCGCGCGATGGCCGACGCCGCGGCCGCCGACGAGGAGCTCGCGCGCGGGAAGCCGCGCGGCCCGCTGCACGGCCTGCCAATCGCGCACAAGGACCTCGTCGAGACCAAGGGAATCCGCACGACGCACGGGTCGCCGTTCTTCCGCGACCACATTCCCGACGCCGACGCGCCGATCATCACGCTCATCCGGAAAGGCGGTGCGCTGACCCTCGGCAAGACGAACACGCCGGAGTTTGGAGCGGGCTCGCACACGTTCAACACGGTGTTCGGTGCCACGAAGAACCCGTACGACGTGACGCGCAGCTGTGGCGGATCGAGCGGCGGCGCGGCGGTGTCGCTCGCGTGCGGCATGGTGCCCATCGCCGATGGCAGCGACACCGGCGGATCGCTCCGCAACCCTGCCGCGTTCTGCAACGTCGTTGGCTTCCGTCCATCGCCGGGTCGCGTGAGTGCCGGCCGCGGCTCGTGGTCGCCACTCTCGACGAGCGGCCCGATGGCGCGCTCGGTCGCCGACGTCGCGCTCTTTCTGAGCGTGATCGCCGCACCCGACGCACTCAATCCGCTCGTCCTCGGCGATGACCCGGCGCGCTTCGCCGGACGGCTCGACCGCAACTTCAAGGGCACGCGCGTCGCCTGGTACAAGGACCTCGGCGGCATTCCATTCGAGCCCGAGATCAAGCGCGTCGTCGGAGATGCTCGGCGCGCCGTCGAGTCGTTAGGCTGCGTGGTCGAGGAGGCAGAGCCGGACTTCGGCGGCGTCGACGAGGCGTTCCCCACGCTGCGCCACCTCTCGTACCACTCGAGCTACGCGGCGCTGGCCAAACAGCGACCGGATTGGATCAAGGACACGATCCATTGGGAGATCGCTGAAGCGGAGCGCCAGACCGCGGCCGACGTGGCGCGCGCGTCGGAGCGACAAGACAAATTTTACGCAGAGGTCGAGGCGTTCTTCTCGCGCTACGACTACTTCGTGCTGCCGGTGACGCAGGTCGAGCCGTTCGATGTGACGATCAAGTACCCGACGGCGGTGGCTGGTGTCCCGATGGCGACCTACATCGACTGGATGCGAAGCTGCTGGTACGTGACGTTCATGGCGTCGCCCGCGATCTCGGTCCCTGCGGGGTTCACGAATGGTGGCTTACCCGTCGGGCTCCAGATCGTGGGGCGTCATCGCGATGACTGGAGTGTGCTGCAGCTCGCGTACGCGTTCGAGCAGGCGACGAGGCACGGGCTGCGCCGTCCCGGGATCGTGCGCGGGTGAGCAACACACGCAACGCGCCGGTATCGGGGATTGCCGGCCTCCGCCGACTCGTGGACCGCCCGGGCGGTCCACAAGTCGGACGCTCGGAGTGCCGTTAGGCGGCGCCGGCCCCATCCCACGCGGCGACCGCCTGTGCCTCGGTTAGCCGCTTGATCATCCCCAGCTCATCGTTGAACCACTGGTCGATGTTCGGCGGGAGCTCGCCCTCGAGAATGGCCGTCAGCTGGTAGAGTGACCGACCGTCGGGAAGGCCGGTGACCCGTGTCGGCCATCGGCGCGCGGTCTCCTTCGTCGGCCCCGCCCACCAGTCGAGGACACCGCTCTCGCGATCCCCGGTCATCCCGAAATACACCTCGCTGCCTGACGCCGTCGTCACGATTGCACCGTCGTCGAGCAGCCGAATGCCCCTGCACCAGTGGATCGACCAGCCCGGCAGGTTGTTCAGATCGCTGACGAAGTCGAATACCACGTCAGCCGGCGCATCCGCGACGATGTGATAGCTCCGAATATTCATCCGGTCCGTCATTGGTTCCTCACGTTCGGTGGTAGCGCTACGATACGAGCAATCATGCCATATTCCGGCATATTTCATCGTACCGTGCATTATCACTCGATCGCCGCGCCATGCACCGCATCGAACGACTGGATCTCCTCACCCGCGTCCTCCGCGACCGCCCCGGGATCACGGTAGCCGACCTCGCCCGTGCACTGGACGTCAGCGTCCGCAGCGTGTTCCGCGACCTCGACCATCTTCGCGAGCGAGGCTATCCCATCGAGGCCGATCGAGGACGCGGTGGCGGTGTGCGGCTGCACGCGAGCTGGGGACTCGGAAAGGTGCTGCTGTCCAGCGAAGAAGCCCTGTGTACGCTGCTGAGCCTCGCGATCAGCGAGAAGCTCGGGTTTCCGATGTTCTCCACGGAGGTGTCGCGCGCGCGCAAGAAAATCGTCGACGCGTTTCCGACGAGCGAACGAAAGACGATCGCGCCGTTGCGGCAGCGCATCTTCGTCGGTCGGCCAGCATCGGCGACAGTCCGCGACACCTATTCGACACCTGAATCAACGGTTATGCGCCACCTCCAAATCGCCTTTGTCCGCGAGGCGACCGTCCAGGCCGATTACGTGAAAGAGACGGGAGAATCCTCGCACCGCCGCGTCGAGCCTCACGCGCTCCTCATCACGTGGCCGGCGTGGTACCTGCTGGCTTATGATCACCTCCGGGGTGAGCCGAGGACGTTTCGGTTCGATCGCTTCCGGAACGCGCAGGTCGAAGAGGGCACGACCTTCCGCGCCCGGCCCCGCGAGATTGCGACCGCGATCCTCGGCCCGCACTGCGAAGTACCGCTGAATCAGATCTGATCGCAGTCGATTCCCTATTCCCTATTCCCGATTCCCGACACGCGGTACGTTCACGCGTATGCCTGAGCCGATGCCAGACATGGCACCGCTCGCGGCGGGGACGCGACCTACCGTCGCGGAACCCTCGACGCGCAACCGAAGTAGCGCGCTCCGACGCTCGCTTACGCGGGTCGGGCCGGCGCTCGCACTCGTCATCGTGGTGGCCGCCTTCGCACTGATGACCGGCGAGCCGTCCCACTACCTGTCACCGCTCAACCTCCGCATCGTCCTCTCGCAAACGGTCATTGTGGCTCTCGGCGCCATCGGAATGACGATGATCATCGTGAGTGGCGGCATCGACCTCTCTGTCGGGTCGGCGATCGCGCTGACCGGCGTGGTGGCCGCGTTAGGCCTCGTGGCGGCCTGGCCACCAACCCTCGCGATCGCCGCAGCGGTCGTGACGGGCGGAATCATCGGTCTCACCAACGGCGCGGTCATCACCGGCCTCCGCGTCGTGCCGTTCATCGCGACGCTCGGCATGCTCGGCGTCGCACGCGGCGTGGCGAAATGGCTCGCGAACGAGCAGACCGTCAATGTGCCGGCCACGTGGATCAACGACCTGCTCATCGCGTTCCCACGACAGAAGTGGCTGCTCGTGCCGGCTGGCGTATGGGTCACGCTCGTGCTCGCGATCGTCGCGGCGGCGGTGCTCAGGCGGACCGTGTTCGGGCGACGCGTGTTCGCGCTTGGGTCGAACGAGGCGGCCGCCCGGGCGTGCGGTATCGATACGAATCGTCTTCGGCTCATCACGTACGGGTCCGCGGGGCTGCTGTTCGGGCTCGCCGGCGTTATGCAGCTCTCGCGCCTTCGTCAGGGGGACCCCACGGTCGCGATCGGCACGGAGCTCGATGTCATCGCCGCCGTGGTGATTGGTGGCGGGAGCCTGAACGGCGGCGAGGGGACGATCTTCGGCTCGATGGTGGGCGCGCTGATCATGGCGTTCCTGCGCAACGGCTGTCAGCAGATGGGATGGCCGAACTACATCCAGGACATCATCATCGGCAGCATCATCGTCCTGGCCGTCGCGCTGGACCGGCTGCGACTCGCCTGGGCGGCGCGATGAGACTGGAACCGTTAGGCATCGTGGATGCGCACGTGCACTTCTGGGATCCGTCGGCGCTGCGCTACCCGTGGCTCGATGGGCTCCCGGCGCTCGACAAAGCGTTCCTGCCGGCCAGCTACGCGAGCGCCACCTCCGGCATCCCGATCGACTCGATGATCCTCGTGGAAGCCAACTGCCTCCCACACCAGACGCTCGGTGAGGCCGATTTCTTCGAGCAAGTCGCGGCCGCACATTCACGGGTTGCTGCGATCGTTGCCTTCGCGTCCCTCACCACGCCGGCGGAGCTCGACCGCACGCTGGACGCGCTCGTCGCGCGCCCCAGGGTGAAAGGCATTCGCCACAACATTCAGGGCGAGCCGCCGGGGTTCTGTACGCAGCCGTCGTTCGTCGAGGGCGTTCGCAAGGTGGGGGCGCGTGGGCTGATGTTCGATCTGTGCGCAACGCACGATCAGCTGCGCGAGGTGCTGAAGCTCGTACGCCAATGCCCGGACACGCGGTTCGTGCTCGATCACTGTGGGAAGCCGGCCATCCGAGACCGGCTGCTCGACCCGTGGCGCGCGGATATCGCGGCCCTCGCGGAATGCCCGAATGTCTGGTGCAAGCTCTCGGGTCTCGTGACCGAGGCGTCCCCGACCGAGTGGCGGGAGGCGGATCTCGTACCCTATGCCTCGCACGTGGTGGAGAAGTTCGGCACGGAGCGGGTGATGTATGGCAGCGATTGGCCGGTTCTGACACTCGCGGCCGGCTATGGCGCCTGGTTCGGGTTTACCGAGTGGCTCACGAAACGTTGGAGCGACGCCGAGCGGCGCGGCTTCTATCGCGGCAATGCCATGCAGGCGTATGGACTTTGAGCCCACAGACGAAGGGGAAACGGATGCAACGGAACGAGCGCGATCGCGACCGGTTGATAAGTTCCGGGGTCAGAACCGCATCAGGCGATTGATCTTGATCACGAACGCGCGGTTCTTGAGACCGCGAACGGTCGTGGGCGTGGCGAATCGTTCCTCGGTCGTGTCGCGCTCGTCGGTATAGACGAGAAACAGCTCGCTGCCAGGAAGGTACTCCCACCGAAACCGAAGATTCGTGCTGATGGCGCGGTCAGCGGAGCTGTACTGGAACAGCCCACTCGCGAACATGAGCGGGGAAAAGCCGTAATCCACGCGTGCCCTCGCCAGCTTCGTGGTGAACGACCCGGTGGGAAGCGTGATCCGCGTTAGGGAGAACGTCGGCTCCAGGGAGAGCTGCGTGAGGATCGAGATGCGTCCCGGCGCCATCGGGCCGGGGCCAATCGTCACGCTCCTGATCGTTCCGTCGTAATACTGTCCGGCCCGGACCGTGATCGTGCCCGAGACGCGTCGCTGCGCGCCGAACGCATACGCGACCGCCACATCGCTGAACGTGTAGCCGCCCGGCGGGATGGTGTCGGTGGATCCAGCGGGCACGAACGGCCGAACAAGCCGCTCGTAGTCGCTGGTGAAGTCGATGTTGAACTGGTCGCTGTTCTCGAGCTCGGTGATGAAGTGCCCGGTCCAGATGCGCGCGTCCACCGACCCTGCGCCGTTGACGATGTATTCGCCGTTCCCGCTCCACGTGAACTTGCGGACGCTCTTGATGTTTTTCGGTCGCGGGCTGAAGCGCAGCTCTCCGAATGATCGCTTGAAGTCGAGCCGTCGAGTGAACCCGACCTCCGGGTTGAAGTTCCTGCCCACCGCGAGATACTCGGCGCGCGCACCGTACCGATCGGCATTGTACTCGAAGCGGCCCTGGTAGCTCTGATCGTCACCGACCAGGCCCGTAGTCGCCGTGCGCGCCCAGTACACGCCGGTCGTCACGTTCTCGAAGAACGAGAACGCGCCATCGACGCCATACGCCTGGTTCGACCCGGTGCCTAACGTCGATACCGATCGGTTCGTCGCCATCACGCCGATGGCGCTGCGGCGGAAGACGTCTCGCTTGACCCGAAACACCGTGAAGTTCGTGGCGTCAGTCCCGGAGACGGGCTCCTTCTCGGTCTGGATGTTCATGAGCCCGACGGCGTACTGGCCGATCTTGCCCGTCAGCCGCCCGCCGGCAGTGATGGGAATGACTCGGCCGGCATTGAGGCCGATGCGGCGGCTATAGAACAGGTACGGCAGGTCGCTCGCGCCGGCCGAGGGAAGGATGCCCGTGCCCCCGCGAGCGAAGTCGAATATCCCCCGCCCCTCGAGAAAAAAGTCACGCTTCTCAGGAAAGAAGAGACTGAAGCGCGTGAGATTCACCTGCTGTTCATCGATCTCGACCTGCGCAAAGTCGGTATTGACGGTGAAGTCGGCCGTGAGGTTCGGCGTGATCCCGTATTTCGCATCGCCGCCGACGTCGCCCCCCAGGTCATTCGAAACCGGCGGAGTCCTGACGCGGTCGGTCGTCATACGCGCCACGCCGTATGGCTTGAGCTCGATGTTCTTGCCGGCCTCGGGGAGATCGAGTCCCACCAGCGTACCACCTGCTGAAACGCGGTTGAGCGCCTGCGGCCCGGCGAGACTTTGCGGCACCGGCGTGAGGTAGCCCCACTCGTTCTTCCGTCTGATGGATCGCCGCAGCTGGATGCCCCACACCTGATTCCTTCCGGCGCGGTAGCGAATCGACTTGAAGGGAATCGCCATCTCGACGGTCCAGCCGCCGTCGAACCGACCCGTCTTCGATGTCCAGACGGGATTCCAATCCGTGTTCGAGCTGCCCTCGTCGACCACGGAGTAATCGGCGCGCGCACCCAACGGATTCGTGTAGAACATGAATCCGTTGCGTCGGTCGTAGAACGTATCGAACATCACCCCGAAGTGATCGTTCTGGCGTAGCCCGTTGGTATCACGCCGGAGCTCGTTCACGATCCATTGGTCGGGCGGCGCCGAGTCCCAACAACGGCACGTGACGTACATGTTGTGGTCATCGTAGGTGATCCACACCTCGCTCCGCTCTGTCTGCGGTTCGCCGTAGCGCGGCGTGACCTGAATGAGACCACCGAATGGCTTCTCGCGGGCGTATACGTCCTCGTCGAGCTGGCCGTCGACTTTGAGTGGCGACGTCAACTTGATCGCCCGCACCGTTGCCTGGCCGGACGGCGCGCGAGTGATGACCTCAGGCGCGACGGGCGCGGGAGGACCGTCGATCGGGGGCGCTACCTGTCCCCGCAGCTCGACGCCACCGAACGACGCGATAATCGCCGCAACGACGCACGCTGACCCTTTCACTCGCGCATGACTTGCCGGATGTTCATAGCGGTCAGCGGAAGTCCCGGTGCGGAAGTCGTGCGACCGCTGGAGTCCGGAGAAAGAATGAGCTACCCAAACGCACTCCACTAGACGCTGAGATGCCGGCAGGAGAGCTCGACGCCAGGACCGCCATCGTCACGGGCGGTGGATCGGGGATCGGACGCGCCATTGCGCTGCGGTTCGCCCGCGCGGCCGCGCGGGTGGCCATCATCGATGTCGCGGCCGAGTCGGCGGTCGCCGCGGCGGGCGAAGCGATGGCGTTAGGCGGTACATCCATGGCGGTCGCGTGCGACGTCAGCCAACAGACCGGCGTCATCGACGCCTTCCAGCAGGTCGAAGCGCAGCTCGGCCCGGTGGACATTCTCGTCAACAGCGCCGGCGTGGCGCACATCGGCACCGTCGAGCAGACGACGGAAGCGGACCTCGACCGCCTCTACGCCGTCAACGTGAAGGGCGTCTACAATTGCCTCAAGGCCGCCGTCGCCAGCATGAAAGGCCGCGGCGGCGTCATCCTCAACATCGCCTCCGTCGCAGCTACCGTCGGCATACCCGACCGCTTCGCGTACTCCATGACCAAGGGCGCGGTGCTCACGATGACCTACTCGGTCGCGCGCGACTACGTGTCGCACGGCATCCGCTGCAACGCCTTGAGCCCCGCACGCGTGCACACGCCGTTCGTCGACGGCTACCTCGCGAAGAACTATCCCGGACGTGAGCGAGAGGTGTTCGAGCAGCTCTCGCGCACTCAACCCATCGGGCGCATGGGACAGCCGGAGGAGATCGCCGACCTCGCTCTCTTCCTCTGCTCCGACGCGGCGGCGTTCATCACCGGCAGCAACGTGCCCATCGACGGTGGGTTCGTCACCCTGAAAATGTAAGGTGGCGGTGCATAAGCGGATTGTCATTCCGAGCGGAGCGAGGAATCGCGATTTTCCCGGTAGAGGGGCCCCTCTGCCGGGACGACTGCGATCCTTCGCCTGACGGCTCAGGATGACAACCATCACCAGAATCCCATGCCGATCACCATCACCCGCCTCGACGCGTACGACATCCGCTTCCCGACGTCCCTCGCGCTCGACGGGTCCGACGCCATGAACCCCGACCCCGACTACTCGGCCGCGTACGTCATCCTGCGCACCGACGCGCCTAACGGCAGCGCGCTGGAGGGGCACGGGCTCACGTTCACGATCGGCCGCGGCAACGAGCTATGCGTGGCAGCTGCCCGGGCGCTCACGCCACTCGTCGTCGGCGTGTCGCTCGAGGAGATCCGGGCCGACATGGCCGCGTTCTGGCGCCGCCTGACGAGCGAATCGCAGCTCCGCTGGGTCGGCCCGGAGAAAGGCGTGCTCCATCTCGCGACCGCCGCCGTCGTGAATGCCGTGTGGGACCTGTGGGCAAAGGCCGAAGGGAAGCCAGTGTGGAAGCTTCTCGCGGACATGAGCCCCGAGGCGCTCGTCGGGTGCATCGACTTCCGCTACATCACCGACGCGCTCACGCCGGCTCAGGCGCTCGAAATCCTGCATCGGCACGAGGCATCGCGCGCCGACCGGGAACACGAGATGCTCCGCGAGGGCTACCCGGCGTACACCACCTCCGCGGGTTGGCTCGGGTATCCCGACGACAAGATTCGCCGCCTCTGTCGAGACGGCGTCGCGCAAGGGTGGTCACACTTCAAGATCAAGGTCGGCCGCGACCGCCGCGACGACGTTCGCCGGTCGGCTCTCGTTAGGCAGGAGATCGGCCCAGAGCGAAAGCTCATGATGGACGCGAATCAGGTGTGGGATGTCGGCCAGGCCATCGACTGGATCGCCGACCTGGCGCCGTTCGATCCGTGGTGGATCGAGGAGCCCACGAGTCCCGACGACGTCCTTGGCCACGCGACGATCGCGCGCGCCGTCGCGCCGATCGGTATCGCGACCGGCGAGCAGTGTCAGAACCGCGTCTTGTTCAAACAGCTCATGCAGGCCAACGCGATCCGGTTCTGCCAGATCGATGCGTGCCGACTCGGTGGTGTCAACGAGTGTCTCGCCGTCATGCTTCTCGCGGCGAAGTTTGGTGTGCCCGTCTGCCCGCACGCTGGCGGCGTCGGACTGTGCGAGTACGTGCAGCACCTTGCGATCTTCGACTACATCGCGGTGAGCGCCTCGCTCGAGAACCGAATCGTCGAGTACGTCGACCACCTGCACGAGCACTTCGTCGATCCCGTGGTCATCCGAAACGGGCGATACGTCCCGCCCAGCGCTCCCGGCTACAGCATCGAGATGAAACCCGAGAGCCTTCGCGACTACGCGTTCCCCGACGGCGCGATGTGGGCCGGGAACCTCGTAGCCAGCCACCGCTGATGCGCGCCGTCGTACTCACCGGCGTGAATCGCCTCGAGCTGCGCGACGTGCCGTCGCCATCGCCTACCGCGTACGAAGTGCGTGTGCGTGTCGCTGCCGTCGGCCTGTGCGGGACGGATCTCCACATCGTCGCTGGCCACGCCAATTACAATCAGGACGCAAATGGGCGCGTCATCCCGTTCGCCGAGGAGCCGCAGATTCTCGGGCACGAGATTGCAGGCGTCGTGGAGGATGTCGGCCGCGATGTTACCGACCTCCGCGCGGGTGACCGCGTCATCATCGACCAGGGACGGAACTGCATCAGCGAACGTCGCTCGCCGCTCTGCGAGTTCTGCTCGACCGGAGACTCGCACCAGTGCGAGATGTATCGAGAGCACGGGATCACGGGACTGCCTGGCGGGTTTGCGGAGTACGTGACGGTTCCAGCCGTGAATGCCGTGCGCATCGAGTCAGACGTTGACGTCGCGGAGGCGGCATTGGTCGAACCACTCGCGTGCGTCGTCCATTCCACCGACCTGCTGACACGAGCCGACGCGCGGTACACACTCGGCTCTGGCGATGGCCACGCGGTTCGCACGGCGATCGTCTGCGGAGCCGGGCCATCCGGACTCCTGTTCGTCCAGTACCTGCGGCGCGTGCTCGGCTTCGACGGTCTTCTGCTCGTGGTGGAGCCTAACGCCAGACGCCGCGCGCTGGCCGAGCGCTTCGGGGCTGAGGCGGTGGATCCGGTGGCGGTCGACGCGGCCGACGTCGTCCGAGCGCGAACCCATGGACGAGGTGCGGAGCTGGTGATCGAGGCATCGGGGTCAGGTCCGGCACTCGCCGCTCTGCCGCGCCTGATTCGCAAGCAGGCCACGGTACTGCTCTACGGCCACGGCCACGACGGAGTCGACGCCAGCGTGCTGAACCTGCTCCAGTTCAGGGAGCCGAGGCTGGTGTCCCCGGCCGGCGCATCCGGTGGATTCGAGCCGGACGGACGCCCCACGGTCTATGTGAGTGCCCTCGAGCTCATCGAGCGCGGACGGATCGAGGTGGCGCCACTCATCACGCATCGGTACCGGTCGCTCGACGCGGTGCCTGACGCGTTTGCCGGAGATCACCGATCGCCCGAGTACGTGAAGGGAGTCGTCTTACCATGAGAGGAAGACCAGGAGGACCTGTGCACATCAGCAGGTGGATTCGGCTTGGCATCGTCGCATTCGCGGCGGCGGCGTGCAGCGGCGGGTCCGGCGGCGGCGCAAAACGGTCGGCTGGGGCAAAGAAGCCGCTCACGATTGCCGTGATCCCGAAAGGGACGACGCACGAGTTCTGGAAGAGCATCCACGCGGGTGCGATCCAGGCGACGCAGGAGCTCGCGCAGCAGGGCGATACGGTCTCCATCATATGGAAGGGCCCACTGCGGGAGGACGACCGCGAGCAGCAGGTCCAGGTCGTGGAGGGATTCCTGAGTCAGGGCGTTCAGGGCATCGTGCTCGCGCCGCTCGACAGCCGGGCGCTCGTGCGGCCGGTGGAAGAAGCGAAGGGCGCCGGGATCCCGACGGTGATCATCGACTCGGGGCTCCAGTCCGACGTCATGGTCAGCTTCGTCGCGACCGACAACCGCAAGGGCGGCGCGCTCGCGGCACAGCGCATGGGTGAGGTGCTGGGTGGCAAGGGCAAGGTGCTCATGCTGCGGTATCAGGAAGGCTCCGCGAGCACGCAGGAGCGCGAGGCCGGATTTCTCGAGACGATTCGTGGCACGTATCCCGGCATCCAGGTCGTGTCGTCGGATCAGTACGCGGGCCCCACGCGCGAGACCGCCAAGCGGGCCGCGGAGAACCTCCTGAATCGCTACGGGAGCCAGCTGCAGGGCATCTTCACACCTAACGAGTCATCGACGATCGGCATGCTGCTCGCGCTCCAGGACATGGGCAGCGCGGGAAAGATCAAGCTCGTGGGGTTCGATGCGAGCCAGATTCTCATCGATGCGCTGCGGAACGGCCAGCTCGAAGGAATCGTGGTGCAGAATCCAATGCGCATGGGCTACCTGGGCGTGAAGACAATGGTCGACCATCTGCGCGGCAAGCAGGTCGATCCGCGGATCGATACAGGCGTGATGGTCGTGACGCCGGCGAACCTCGATTCGCCGGAGGCGAAGGAGCTGGTGAATCCGCCCGTTGCTCGGTACCTGCCGGGCGGCTGAGATGCTCGACGTCAGCGGGATCGTAAAACGGTTCGGCGCGACGACCGCCCTCGACGGCGTCGACTTCAGCGTGCGGGCGGGCGAGGTCCATGCGCTCGTGGGGGAGAATGGCGCCGGCAAGAGCACCCTCATGAACGTGCTCAGCGGCGCCATTCGGCCCGACGCCGGGACGATGAACCTGGGCGGTCGTCCCTACACTCCGGAATCGGCGCTCGACGCGCGCCGGAGCGGCATCACGCTCATCCACCAGGAGCTGTCGCTCGCCCCCCACCTCACCGTGAGCGAGAACATCCTGCTCGGTGCCGAGGTTGCACAGTGGGGCTGGATCGACCGCACCGCATCGCTCCGCCGATCGGTCGCGCTGCTCGAGCGTCTCGAGCACACCGATCTCGATCCGGACGCTCGCGTCGGCGACCTCTCGCTGCCCGCCCAGCAGGTCGTCGAGATCTGCCGAGCGCTGGCGGCGGATACCCGGATCGTTCTCATGGACGAGCCCACGAGCCGGTTCCAGCGCGAGGACGTGGAGCGGCTCTTCCGGCTCGTCAGAAATCTGGCGTCGCGCGGCATCGCCGTCGTCTACATCAGCCACTTCCTCGAGGAGGTGCGCGAGATTGCCGATCGCTACACCGTGTTGCGCGACGGACGCACCGTGGACACCGGCACGCTCTCGGCCACTACCGACGAGCGGATCGTCGCGCAGATGGTCGGCCGGGAGATGGCGCGGCTCTTTCCCGAGCGACCAGTGAGAACGTTAGGCGATGTCGTCCTCTCCGTGACGGACCTTTCCGCACCACCGGGGCTCGCGCGCGCGAGCTTCGAACTTCGTCGCGGCGAGATCCTCGGCATCGCGGGCCTCGTCGGATCAGGACGCACGGAGCTCGTTCGCGCGCTCTTCGGCCTCGGCGGGGTAACGTCGGGAGAGATCCTTGTCGGCGGCAAGCCGGTCGACGCGCGCCGCGGGAAGCCGGCCGCGCGGCTGCGCCAAGGCCTCGGCTACGTGAGCGAGGATCGGAAAGGCGAGGGGCTCGCGCTCCCACTTTCGGTCGCCGACAACCTGACGGCAACGCACCTCGCGGCATTCTCCCGCCGCGGCGGCTGGCTCGACCTCGACGCGCAGCGCGATGGCACACGGCGGTGGATGGACGCACTCTCCATTCGCGCCCGCTCGCCTGACGACGCGGTGCGCACGCTGTCGGGCGGGAACCAGCAAAAGGTGGCGATCGGCCGGCTGCTCCATCAGGACGCCGAGGTGCTGCTGCTCGATGAGCCATCGCGCGGGATCGACATCGGTAGCAAGGCGCAGGTCTACGAGATCATCTCGCGGTGCGCGGAGAAGGGGAAAGCCGTGCTCGTGGTGAGCTCGTACCTGCCGGAACTGTTCGAGCTATGCGACCGCATCGCCGTGATGAACCGCGGGCGCCTCTCGCCCGCGCGCCCTGTGGCGGAGTGGACGCCGGAGTCGGTGCTGGAGGCCGCGATCAGCACGGAAGCGGCGAGCGCCTAACGCCGTGCCGCGGTTGGCGTACCGTTGCTGTAGCCGGGTTGCCGTCACTCGCGCTTGTGGAAGCGTCCAAGTCAGCCCACGTTTGGGCGGCGACGAAACCGACGTGCAGGCGATTCTTTGGCGGGATCACAAAGCGCCTCGCCAGTCGGAGCAACGGTCACGTCGAGGATCACCATGAGCGATTGGTTACATGCACTCCCGTTAGGCTGGATGGCTCTCGTCGTGTTCGGCGGGACCGCGCTCGGTACGGCCGCGATCTACTGGATCGTGATGCGCCTTGCAACGGGAGACCGGGCTCGCGCGTTCAAGGCCGTGTCACCCGGTCTGTTGCCGCCACTCGGCATCATGTTCGGACTGTTGGTCGCGTTCATCGCCGCTCAGGTGTGGGGAGACCTCGACCGGGCCGGCACAGCGGTGGCCCATGAAGCCAGCGCGCTGCGCGCGGTCGTATTGCTGTCACGCGCGTTCCCGGCCGATGCACAAGCTCGGTTCCGCGCGCTCATCACCGAGCACATTCAGGAAGTGCAGGAGGTCGAGTGGCCGGCGATGGCGCGCCAGCGCGCCACGCTCGCGATGTTCCCCCCTGCACTCGCCCAGGCGCTCGAGGTGACGCTCGCTCTTCCCACGGCTGGCGAAGGACAGGTGACCGCGCAGCGAGAGATCGTTGCGAACCTCGACACCGCACTCGATGCGCGCCGTCAGCGAATCCTGGTGAGTCGGGCCGAGGTCAACTGGGTGAAATGGTTCGTGCTGATCGTTGAGGCAACGTGCACGCTGACGGGCATTGCAATGGTGCACAGTGACAACCGCACGGCGGCGCGGATTGCGATGGGACTGTTCGCGACCGCAAGCGCCGTGTGCATCTTCCTCCTCGTCGCTCACGATCGACCATTCGCGGGTCGGTTCGCGGTTTCTCCGGCGCCACTGCTGAACGTCCGCCCGGATTCACCGGTCGCGGAGAAGTGATCGTCGCCCAAATTGGCTTCGCGAACCTAGTCGAATGAGTAGCCAGCGAAGTAGAGCTCCGACGGCCGACCACGACTATAGAGGACGACGCAGACGGCTTCACCGCGCCCCATGTCGTCCCAGAAGTCATCGGCCTGCTCGACATCGGCGCGCGTGGGTTGATCCGTGCCGAAGTACTCCTGTGCCTCGGCAGGAGTGAGAACGGTCACGCCAGTCGGCTCCGGATTGTCGGCGACATGATCGATGTCGAGGATCGACGCGGTGCCGTCGGCATCCATGTTCTCGAGCGCCTCCTCGATGCTTGCCGGCTCCGCCTCACTGCCGCGGTACTCACCTTCAGCGAACACGCGCCGGCGCAGGGCCTCGAGGGCAGCGGGGATGTCCGACTGATACGGCGCGACGTGAAACCAGGGCTCGCCTCCCATGCGCTTCTCCTCATGAATCGTCCGACTGCATTGGCGCATACCACTCGGCAAGATACGACTCGAGTGCAGCGAACGCCTGGCCGGCGCATCGGTAGCCCACGTAACCGTCCGGACGAACCAGATACTGTGCTGCATCGTCCACGCCGAGTAGCGCGAACGCCTCGCCGGTTTCATCGACCAACACGCCACGCTCCGCATGGCGCGCGAGGCGCTTGATCCGCAGCAGGCCATTGCGACAGGCGGGAAGCTCAGCGAGACGCTGGGTGTTCCAGAGGTAACCATCGCCGCACAACACCAGCGTCAGACACGGCCCGACGACAGCGTCCTGAAGCCTGACGACATTCCCATCGAGCGTTAGGCGTGCGTCGGGGAAGCGATCGCCGGCACGCGGGCCCGCACGCAGTCGAGGCTCCGCCTCCGCAACTGCCGGACTTCGCCGGTATCGAATCCCGAGCTCGGAGATGAACCGGAATCCGGACGACCGGAGCCGAGTCGAGGTCAGAACGCCCGGGAGCACGTTCGCCGCAATGGTACGGCGAAGCCACGACGCGATCGCGTTGTCCGAGAGCGATCGCACGAGCGCGCTGAAGATGCGATCCGTGAAGCGAAGCAGTGTCCGCCCAACCGGCCATCGCTCGGCTTCGTACGAATCGAGCAATCGCGGTGACGCGAGGCCCTTCACCACCAGGGCCAGTTTCCAGCCCAGGTTCCACGCGTCCTGGATTCCGGTGTTCATCCCCTGCGCGCCGACAGGGCTGTGAATGTGCCCCGCGTCGCCCGCCAGAAAAACAGGACCGTTTCGATAGTGCGCGGCCTGACGGTGATGGAGGTGGAAATGCGCGAGCCACGCCGGGTCGCGAAGCTGGACGCCGCCTCCGGTCGCACCGTCCACGACCGCCTGCAGCTCGGCAAGCGGCAGCTCGCTCGTGAGCGGCTTGTCTACCGAGGCCGCACCGGTTCGCACGGCCGCGGCCGCCGCACCGGACATCGCGATCACGCGCCACGTCGTTGGCTTGCCCAGGGGGAAGAAGATCGCGATCCCGTGGCGGCCGACGCACGGGTGCAGTGTGTTCGGCGCGAACGACAGCTCGGGGCTCACGTCGGCTTCCACATCGCCCAGCAGGAAATCCTGAAGGTAGGCGTCTCCTTCGAACGGTATGCCCGCCCCCTTTCGAATCGCGCTGTGCGCGCCGTCGCATCCGACGAGATACCGCACGCGAACGTCCTCCGACCGGCCGTCACCGCGCCGGAGCAGACAATCGACTCCATTCACGTTAGGCTCGAAGCTCACGAGCTCCACGCCACGCTCGATCGACACTCCGTGCGTGGTGATGTGGTCGCCGAGCAATTGCTCCGTTTCCGCTTGTGAAACGAAGAGGACGAACGGGTACTTCGAGTCGCTGCCGCCGAACGCGCCAAGCTCCGCCTCGCCGACGACGCGCCCGTCAACGTGCAGCATGAGCCGCGCGCTCGGATTGCCTCGCGCCACCAGCGCGTCGCCGAGGCCGATGCGCTGCAGGAGCTCGAGAGTCCGGGCCTGTACGCCGAGTGCCCGCGATTCGTGGGCGCGGTCGAGTGCGCGATCGATGATGCGTGCACGAATGCCGAACGACCGAAGTTGCGCGGCGAGTGCGAGGCCCGTTGGACCCGCTCCGACGATCAGAATGTCCGCCGTGGTACTCATGTCATACCCGGAAAGGAATTCTCGTGTTCAATAATAGGAGCACGATCCACACGACGACACGCCGATCCATGCGAGCGGGATTGTAACCTCTCCGTACCCTCGCCAATTGTGCTCCGACCTAACGACAGGAGCTCCTTATGAGCGCTCGGACTCTGGTGCTGCCCACCGTGTTGGCGCTTGCACTCATGGCTTGTGGCGGCGGTGGCGAACCGACCGCGCCGGTTTTGCCGTTGGCGCACCCGATTACCAGGGACTCGGTCCCCTCCCCCAGTATCGACGTCACTCCGCGGACCGCAACGCTCGTCCGTGGAGCACGTCTGAGCTTGTTTGTCGAACTGAAGGGATTCAACGACGATGGCAGCGATCGGTCCCCCATATGGACGAGCAGCAATTCAAACGTCGTGCAGGTGTCGCGCCTGATCGTGAACGGCTCGTCGTATTCGATCCCATCCGCCGTC
>Ga0207701_10000340_pt1 | contig 47570 bp, 31 predicted proteins | sample KBSSwiSSwithPhiX_FD_184294 | JGI IMG/M metagenome (GOLD analysis project Ga0207701, IMG submission 184294) | Switchgrass rhizosphere bulk soil microbial communities from Kellogg Biological Station, Michigan, USA, with PhiX - S5 (SPAdes) (version 2) | ecosystem: Environmental > Terrestrial >... | reverse complement strand
GGATGAGAGATTCAACGATTCCCGATTAGTGATTAGTGATCAGTGATTCATTCCGCTCGGAGCACCGACATCGGAGTCAGCCGCACGGCCCTCCACGCCGGAATGAGTGTGCCGGCAAATACTGTCAGGAGCGTCAGGCCGATCGCGGTTGCGAAGGTCGCGGGATCGCTCGGCGCGACACCGAAGAGCAGGGCGCTCATTCCGCGTGCGGCAGCGTACGCGCCCAGCACGCCCGGGACGATGCCGAAAAGCGCGAGACGCATCCCGTCGGCGAGGATCATCCGTCCGACGCGCGCGGGATCGGCGCCCAGGGCGAGGCGAACACCGATCTCTTGTGAGCGCTGCGCGACGGTGTACGCGAGCAGCCCGTAGATCCCCACGGCAGAGAGCAGGATCGCGACGACCGCGAACACGCCCAGCACCTGGAGCTGTCCTCGGCGGCTCGCCGTTTCTCCCGCGATCACGTCAGTCATCGCGCGCACGTTGGAAATCGGCTGTTCGGCGTCGATCGAGTGAACGATGTGGCGGACCGCCGACACGAGTGCGGTCACCGGGCCCGAATGCCGAATCACCAGATCCTTGGGGTCGAAGCCGCCGGGGAATGGATCCGGTGCCTGCGCGGCGGGGACATACATCTGCGGCTCACTCGTGCGCTCCAACCCGCGGACCCTGATATCGCCGACCACCCCGACGACAGTCCGGGTGTCATCCAGATGCTGGAACGTCTTGCCGATCGGATCCTGACCGGGCCAGTAGCGCTCAGCGAATGACGCACTCACGACCGCGACCCACCGACGATCCCCGCGATCACCGTCTTCGACATCGCGGCCGCGCTGAAGCGGGATTCCCATCGTCGTGAAGTATTGCGGTGTGACCCAGCGGTGGCTGACACCTTCGCGGCGGCGTGACGCCACCTCTCGCCCAGGAATCTCGACGGCGGTGATGAGGCCGGTTGTGACCATCGGGAGTCCGCTGGTGAATCCCGCGCTCTGCACGCCGGGCAGCGTCCGCACGCGTTCGAGCACGCGATCGTAGAACTGCACGCGCTGCAACGGCTTGTCGTACTTCGGGCGCGGCAGGGCGACATGGAGCGCCAGAACGTTCTGAGCCTGGAAGCCGGGATCGATCGCTTGCACCCGCCACACAGCCCTGATCAAGAGACCCGACGTAATCAGCAGGATGACCGACATCGTGACTTCGATCGTGACGAGCACGGCGCGAAGACGTTGCTTCGCTCCGCCGCCGGCGCGGACGCCTTCGCGAAGCGCGTCAAATGTGGTGTGCCGTCGGGCGCGAATCGCGGGAAACAGACCAAAACCGAGTGCGGTGAGCGTCGTGAACAGCGTCGCCAGCGCGATCACGCGCAGGTCCATGCTGGGTTCAGCCGCGATGGGCAACGTATCAGGAACAAGGCTCGCAAACAGCGGCACGCCGGCGGCGGCCACGAGTAGACCTGCGGCGCCGCCACAGAGTGTCAGGATCACGCTCTCGGTCACCAGCTGCCGCATCAGGCGTTCTCTTCCCGCACCGAGCGCCGCGCGTACCGCCAGCTCGCGCTCCCGTGCTGCCGCCCTTGCGAGCAGCAGGTTGGCGAGGTTGGCGCAGGTGAGGAGCAGCAGACAGAGGCTGGCGCCGCCGAGCGCCATGAGCATCAGGCGGAAGCGCGGCGACATGTTCTCGCGCATCCGGAAGAAGCTGATCCCGGTTTCGGCATTCGTGTCCGGGTAGTCACGGGATAGGCGAGCTGCGATGAGTTCCAGATTACCGCGAGCCTGTTCGAACGTGACACCTGGTTTCAGCCGCGCCACGCCTCGAATGTAGGTGTTCGTGCGGTCCTCGTAGTCCTCGTTCTGGAAACGCAGCGCGGTCCACATCTGCACGTTGCGCGTGGGGAAATAGAAGTCCCGTGGCATTACGCCGATGACCGTGTGCGGCACCCCGTCCAGACGGACCGTTCGACCGACCACTGACGCGTCGCCGCCGAACTGCGATTGCCAGAGGCCATAGCTGATGACGACCGCGCGGCGATCCTCTTCACGGGCTTCGAACACTCGTCCGAGCGCAGGACTGACGCCGAGCAGCGGAAGGACCTCCTGCGTCACGGGGGCGATCTCCAGGCGGCGCGGCTCGCCGATGCCCACCAGGTTGACGCCGGCGCCGGTGAACGCGCCCATCGCATCGAACGAGGAAGTCATCGCCTTGAAGTCACGATAGTTCGATGGGGAAAGCTCGTTCATGCAGCCCCAGCCGCCGCCCGTTCGCGGGCCTTCGCAGAGGCGAACGAGCGACTCCGGATCGGCGAACGGCAAGGGTCGAAGCAGCACGAAATCCGCGACCGAGAACGCAGCGGTATTGGCGCCGACGCCGAGCGCGGTCACCAGAATGGCAGTCAGCGCAAAGCCGCGCGCGCGCCTGAGCGTGCGCGCCGTGTAGCGCAGATCCTGTTTCAGGATGTCCCAGTGGACGGCGGGTGCATTCATGATCACCTCGTGAAGAACCTCGAACCACAACGCGATGCGAGCGGTACCGTGGGCGTCGCGCAGGTTGACGCGGAAGATCGCCTCCATTTCGTCGCCGTAATCCGCGCGGAACGAGGCGGGAAACAGGTAGAGGAGGAGACGGTAGATCCGCATCATGCTTTCCGGGGCGCCAGGCCTTTCTTGCGCGCGAGGTCCAGCATCAGCGCCAACCGGCGCGACTCGGCCAGGGCGACTTCGCGGCCAAAGGCTGTGATCCGGTAATAGCGCCGGCGCTCGTCGTCCATGTCTCTCGCCGGCCGCGTGCTGATTTCGCGAATCAGCCCCTGCTGCACCATCCGGTCGATTGACCGATAGAGTGTGCCTGGGCTCAGCTTCAACGCGCCTCTGGTACGCGCCGCGACATCCTTGATCACAGCGTAGCCGTGGCGATCTTCGTCGGCCACGGCCACCAGGATGTGAAAGGTGGCCGGGGTCAGTGGCAGCAGCGATTCGGCTTCAATATTCACAGGGTGATTATATCCATAGCGCACATAGTTGGACGGATGGAACTGGCGGGCGGTTAGCCGGACGTCGCTCCATCTCACTTATCGCCTTACGAGGAGAGGAAACCGGGGTCTGGCCGCCGACACACGGGGATGGAATGCGATTGCCGGCGCCATTGCAGCCATTCTCCAGGAGAAATGACATGCCCGTCTGGCTGACTCGATTGCTTCTTCGCGCACGAGCAACACTTTCCCGAGGGCATGATCACGCACTACGCGATGAACTCCAGCTCCATCTTCGCCTGATCGAGGAGGAATACGCCGACAAGGGACTCACACCGGACGCTGCCCGTCAGCATGCACGTCGTGAGTTCGGCAATGCGACGGCGTTTCAGGAAGCCAGCCTTGCACTTCTCCGCTGCGAGTAACACATGTTGGATGTCTTGCGGACGCGACTCAGTTCACCATTGTCGCGTGCCTACTGTCCGCCGGTGCGCGGCAGCATCGCCTGCAATTCCTCATCGGTCCACGGCCTGGTGCGCCCGGCGGTTTGCGCGCGCACCGCGGCAACGGCCGACGGCTCGACCGGATCACCAACTTGTCCCCATTCGCGCCGCACGTAGGTCAGGACGCTGGCAATCTGATCGTCGCTGAGCGTGGAACCGATCGGCGGCATCAGGCCGACGCGTCCTTCTTTGCCGTTCAGAAGAATGCGCGACGGGACAGCTGCGGGCGCGAGCGCGAGGACAGAGCCGACGAGCGGCGGGGCAACCAGCGGAAGGCCACGGCCATCCGGTTGATGACACGCTTGACAGATGTTGCGGTAGACCTCGCGGCCCGCTTCGAAACGCTGCTGCTCGGCCGCGGTCAGCGGCGTCACCGCCACGGCGCCGGGCTTCCCTGGCCATTCGATCCTCGCGAGTACATTGGCCGCGCGCGACTCCATCTCGCCCGACCCACCCGCAAGCGCCGTGAACGACGCCGGCTCACGCTGGATCTGGAGGCGTGGCCCACCGCCGCGGCCGCCACCGCGGCCGCCGGGTCCGCCGGCACGTGCGGCTGGGGTCCCGCCACGTGCGTCTCCGAACGCGTAGCCGCCTCCGGGCCCGGCGCGTCCGCCGGGACAGCTCGGGCACGGCGCGCCAGGCGTCGCCAGTGCGGTTGCTGTGATTGATGGCGCGACTCCCCGCCGGGTTGTTCCCGGCATGGGTGTGTTTGGCACCAGTGCGACTTCAGCGCCGCGAAGCAAGGCTGAGCGCTGCCACACCGGGCGATTCGCATCGGCAATGGCTGCGAGCGCGGTCTGCACCGCCGCATCCTGACCGGCGCGCATGATCGTTGCGCTGACCATGACGATCGCGGCTTCGTGTGCCGCGGTCTGCGAGTCACCCGATTGCAGCAGCTTGTCCAGGAGTGCCGGCTCGTTTCCGCGGGCGCCGCTCAACGCGGCGTCCATTGTGACGGGATCGTCGCCAGACCGTTTCAGCAACGACGCGAGCGCATTTTCTCTCAGTCCAGACGGCATCGCGCCAAGCGACGCCGCAAGCTGCTCGCGCACCTGCCAGTCGGGATCGTCGACGAGCTTCGCAACCGCAGCCTGGACGGGAGAATTGGCCTCCCCCAGCCATCGTTCCGCGATCCGCACCGCTGATGTGCGAACGTCCCGCGACGCGTCCGTGAGCGCCCGAGTGATGGTCGCGACGTCGATGCCATCGATGCCGTCGAGGACCCAGAGCGCCTTCACGCGGACGTGAGGCGGGGCGGAACCGGTCGCAAGCGCTTTGAGATCGGGCACGACCTGTCGAGCGCCGCGCTCGACCAGCAGGCGCTGCGCCGTATCACGCCACCAGCCGTTCGGATGGGAGAGAGCCTGCACGAGAGCAGTGGGGGTCGCGCGCGAGAGCTGCGGCTTGGTCGCGTCCCGCTCTACCGAGTCGTGCACGACGCGATAGACCCGGCCCATACCGACGCCGATCGGCGCGTCGAGTTTTCGCTTCTGGATGTAGTCCTTCAGATACAGGGTCGTCGACGCGCGATCCTGGATCACGCCTCGGTAAAAATCCACGATCATCAGCGTCCCGTCGGGTGCGTTCGAGATGAACACGGGGCGAAACCGCTCGTCGGTCGATCCCATGAACTCCGCCCGGTCGTAGGCGTTCCTCGCCCTGAGTGTTGTCCCATCGTCTTCGAGCACGATCCGCCTCACGAAATTGGCAGTCGGCTCGCCGACCAGGACGTTGCCGTACAGCTCTCGCGGCAGCCGATCGCCGCGGTAAACGGCAGGGGTGCACGCGGCCGTGACCTGCACAACCGTGCCGTCGGATGGTCGGGTGATGCCGAACTGATACGAGCGATTCGTGCCGGGATTCGGCCGCACCGGCCAGACCTCATTGATGTTGTTGACGTCGTTGGTCATGACCTCGTAGCTGCCGCGGGTGCGAACGAGACCGGGATTGCGCGCGTAGTACGGGGTCGGCACGAGATCCACCTGGATCGTTGACTCGCTCGAGTTGCGGAACGTGCGGCCGAAGTCGTCCTGACTCACACCCCACTCGCCCCGCGACAGGGTCGGCTTCCGGTCGAAGACACCATCTTTCAGCCGCAGCGAGTAGTTGACGTTGGATCCGGCGGAGTGCAGGTAGTTGTCGAGGCCCCAATAGAAGCTGTTGGCGTTGCCCTCGACGCTCCCTTCGCGCCGGCCGTAATCGCTGCCAACCAGTTCCTTGGTGTCCATCTTCAGATCGCCGTTGGTGTCGTGCATCAGCCAGACGTTCGGCGGCTCGAGCACCAGGATGCCGCGATCGAGTGCCTTGACCGCGCGCGCCTGCACGAGGCCTCCCGCGAACACCGTGCGTTTGTCCATCGTGCCGTCGTTGTTCGTGTCCTCGAGCACGGCGATGCGTCCGATCGGATCGAGATTTGGTTCCGGCGTCTCGAGGTCTGGCACGAACTCCGGGTATTCGACGACCCACATCCGGCCATCTGCGTCCCAGTCGATGGCGATCGGATCCTGGATGAGAGGTTCGCTCGCCACGAGCTCGACGTGAAATCCCGGCGGCAGGACGAAGTGCTGCATCTCTTCCTGCGGCGTCAGTGGCGGCGATTCGGCGGGAGCTTTTTGAACGCCCGGCGTCCACGACCGATCGGTCGGCAGCTGCGCTGCCACGGCCGTCACCGCGGCGCATCCGATCAGCACCATCATCAGGCGAAGTGTTCTCATTAGCGCTCCTGCTGGGGGTCTGACCCCGTCTGACCGGGGTTTGACCCCGGTCTGACCCCGTCTCGAACGAGGCGAGGGCGATCGCCGCGCCCGCCACTTGCACCGCGGTCATGAACGCGTGACGGCGTTCGAGGACATGATCGACCGGGCCGATTCTATGACAAGGACAGCCGTCCTGCTTCGTTCGGCTCGAGAACTTAGCGCGGAGTCCGTGGTGAACTCGGGTGCTCGTGCGGGTGCTCGTGATGAGCCGGGTTTTTTGCCTCGGGTTCGGCAGGTGGGTTGAGACTTTCGATCTCCTGCGGCGTGAGCGAGGGCATTTTACGGAGCAAAGAGACGAGTCTCCACGTTTCTTCCGGCGAGTGCTCACCCTTCCATGCCGGCATGCCGGTCCAGCGCACGCCGTTCTGAATGATGTAGAACACCGCGCCGTCGCTCAAGTTCTGAACGCGTGGTTCAGTTAGATCCGGCACTTTTGGGTACATGTTCTGGCCCATGTCCGTCTTGCCGCGGCCGTCTCTGCCGTGACACGTCGCGCAATGGTCCTGGTAGTGCTCGAAGGCACTTCGCCACGCATTCGCATCTGCAGCCAACGGATTCTGTTGCCGATCGGCATCAGCCGGAATCGAGAGGCGAACTAAGCGTGTGGCGATGCTGCGCTCGAGCGCGCCAGGTTGAGCATCCGCCGCGAACCCGCCACCTCGGATGCGACTGTAACCAATGATGGCTATCACGACCACGAGGACGATAACGGTGATGAGCGCGTCTCGAAGGAACCGCATGGCTTATCTTCCCTCACCGCGTCGCGCTTTGATCAAGTCTGCGAAACTCGCGACGGTGGCTACCAGTTCGGCCGACTCGACCGGTTTCGCCACATGGGCTTGATACCCGGCACGCAGAGCCCGCGTTCGGTCCTCCGAGCGTGCAAAAGCGGTCAGGGCAACGGCCGGAATCGTGCCCCCCTCCGCGACACTCTTTCGACGAATCCGTTCGATGAGCTGATAGCCGTCCATTTCGGGCAACCCGATGTCGCCGATGAGGATATCAGGCACTGCACTTGTCAAGAGTTGAAGCGCCTCAGGCGCGGATCGTGCGGTGGTGACTTCCGCGCCGTAATCTTCGAGCAGGCGTTTGACGAACTCCGCGGCATCCGACTCATCCTCGACGAGCAGCACACGAATCGTCGCGAGCGAGACCTCGTCACCGGCGTGTGACGACGGCGCAGGCCCGAGAGACCCCTCGCGTAAGTCCGGCGGGGCGGCGAGGGGAAGCGTCACGGTGAACTTCGCACCTTTACCCTCGCCCTCACTCTCCCCCCGGATGCTGCCGCCGTGAAAATCAACCAGGCTTTTCACGATCGACAACCCGAGTCCCAATCCACCGAACCGGCGGGTTCGCGATCCGTCGGCCTGTTGGAAGCGGTCGAACACATGCGGCAGGAAATCTGCACGAATTCCCGCGCCGTTGTCTTCGACGACGATCTCGGCCGCCGAACCGGTTTTTCGCAACGCGACTCGGATCTGGCCGCCCGGGGATGTGAACTTGACGGCATTCGATAGCAGATTCCAGACGACTTGCTGCAACCGTGCAGGGTCGCCAGCCATCGGGCCGATGGTCGTGTTGATCTGACGATCGATCGTGAGGCCTTTCGTTTCGGCAGCATGGTGCACGGTCTGAATCGCGTCTTCGACGACCGTCGCCAGATCGACGCTTTGCAGTTCGAGGTGCAGTTTGCCCGACACGATGCGGCTGATATCCAGGAGATCCGAGATCAACTGCGTTTGCAGACGCGTATTACGCGAGATGATGTCCAGGCCACGCGCGACCTGTACCTGATCGTGGATGTTCTTCAGAGTGAGGTCCGTCCAGCCCAGAATCGCGTTGAGCGGTGTTCTGAGTTCGTGCGACACCATCGCCACGAAGTCGTCCTTCAGCCGGTTGGCACGTTCCGCCTCGGCGCGTGCCGCGCGTTCGGCGGTCAATAAACGCTCCCGGTCGTGGTTCGCGGCTTCCCGCTCGGCTTCGGCTCGTCGTCGCTCGCTGACATCTCTGAACACGAGCACGACGCCAACGATCCGCCCCTCGCGGTTGCGGATCGGAGCTCCGCTATCGTCAATCGGACGTTCGACGCCATCGGCGGCAATCAGAAGCGTGTGGTTCGCGAGACCGACCACGACACCCTCGTTGAGCACGCGCGTCACCGGGTTTTCCACCGTTCGCCGGGTGTTTTCGTTGATGATGTTGAACACGTCGGCGCAGGAACGCTCGCGCGCCTGAGCGAAGCGCCAGCCGGTGAGATGTTCCGCCACCGGATTCATGAAGACCACGTGACCACGGACGTCGGTGGCGATGACGGCGTCGCCGATACTCTCCAGAGTCGTCTCAAACCACTCGCGCTGTTCAGCGAGCGCTTCCTCGGCGCGTCGCTGCTCGGTGAAATCGCGGAAGACGAGGACGACCCCAAGAATGCGGCCGTCATCATAGATGGGCGCGGCGCTGTCGCTAATGGGTCTCTCGGTCCCGTCCCGGCTGATCAGGACGGTGTGATTCGCAAGGCCGAGAATTCGCCCCGAACGAATCACCAGTGCAGCCGGATTCTCGACCGGCTTTCGCGACATCTCGTTGATGATGTGAAACACATCACTCAGCGGTTCGCCCTTCGCGCTGTCGCTCGTCCACCCGGTCAGCGACTCAGCAACCTCATTCATGTACGTAACTCGGCCATCGGGATCGGAAGCGATAATGCCGTCGCCAATGCTGCCCAAGGTGACCCGGAACCACTCCTGCTGAGCGGCGAGTTCCGCGGCAATCCGTTTGCGCTCGGTGATATCGCGAGCCGTCTTCGAGACGCCGATGATCGCACCGGCGGCGTCGCGAACCGGCGAGACGGTCAGCGAAATATCGATTGGGCGGCCATCCTTGGCGAGTCGTACAGTTTCGAAATGATCGATCCGTTCGCCGCGACGAAGCTTGGCGAGAATCTCGTCTTCCTCGCGTTGTCGATCGGGTGGGATGAGTATACGAACGGATTGACCGACCAGCTCCTCGGAGGGGTATCCGAACAATCGAACCGCCGCTGCATTACACGAGGTAATGATTCCATTCAGATCTTTTGTGATGATGGCATCGTCCGAAGACTCCACGATCGCCGCTAAGTACTGCTGCGCGTGAGAGTCCTGCAGAGGAGTTCGATTGCGATCTGGATACTTGGGATGGTCCATTACGCCGCGGAGAGCACCACCCATGCCGTTTTTGCGGTTCGCCGCAAATCATTGATGTCGCGTTCCTGTTAGTGTCCAGCTGGCGCTGAAGAGGACACAGGGAGGGAATCGTAGTACGTACAGTTCTTGTTCTAATAGATTAGTACAAGTATTCTTGGCGACGACAGGCCAATGCTCCAAGCACACGCGGTCACCAAGCGCTACGGCGGTACGCTGGCGGTCGACAAGGTCAGCTTCACGGTCGATCGTGGCGAGATCGTGGGCTATCTCGGTCCGAACGGGTCCGGCAAAAGCACGACGGTCAACATCGTCGTCGGGCTGCTCGAACCCACCTCCGGATCGGTCACGCTCGATGGTCGAACCTTGTCGGAGGATCAGGCCGGATACCAGAAGAAGATCGGCTACGTGCCGGAGGAGCCGTACCTTTACACCCATCTCACTGCGACCGAGTACCTGACCCTGATTGCGCGTCTTCGTCGCCTTCCGCACACGGCGCTCGAGAAGAAGATCCCGGCACTCTTGAGACTGTTTCAGCTGCACGACAGTCGCTATACCACGATGGCGGCCTTCTCAAAGGGGATGCGCCAACGTGTGATCCTCGCCGCGGCGCTGCTGCACAACCCCGACCTGCTCGTCCTCGATGAGCCCTTTGGTGGTCTCGACGTGAATGCCGGATTGTTGTTCCGTACATTGCTCGGCATGCTCGCGGCCGAGGGCTGCATGATTCTGTTCAGCACGCACCGCTTCGACATGGTCGAAAAATTGTGCTCGCGCGTGGTGATTCTCTCGACCGGGCGCATCGTCGCCGAACAGGACGTCGCTGCGTTCGCTACGGCGGGGACGCCCTCGCTCGAAGACACGTTCATGCAGGTGACCAGGCAGACCGACTTTCGCCCGCTCGCCAAAGAGATCCTCGACACCATTCGAGCATGACCATGAGACTCAGGCTCGAGGATCGGCCCTGGTATCAGCTGACGACCCATTTCTTTCGCGAGTTGTTTGACTTCGGCATTCTCTCGGATGCGGGCGCCGATGCTTTGCGCCGCCTGGTGATTGGTCTCGCAGCCGTGATGGTATCGCTGGGTCTGCTTCTGGCGCGGATGTACCTGCAGAAGTACACGCTGCTGTCGGAACTGTTTCATGACTGGGGGACCGGTTACAAACTGAATCGCGAACCCTACCAGCTCGCGGTCCTTGGCGATGGCGCTCTCGTGATCGCGTTCCCGATGTTGATCGTCGGCCTCGTGGTGGTGCTGGTCAGCAACTCGCTCTTTCCCAGTGTGATTGACTGTCGCGTCCTATTACCGTTGGGCGTTTCCAGGCGCATCGTCTTTGCGAGCAAAGCGCTCGCGGTCATGGTGTTTGCCAGTCTCTTCGCCATTGCCGCGTACGTGGCGATGATCCCGCTCGTCATAGTCATGTGGAACAGCCGGTGGGCCGATCGAGGGCTCTCCACGCACCTGATGGCTCATGGCGTCGCGAGTCTGAGCGCGTCGATGGCCACGGCACTCGCAGTCATTGCCCTCGCGGGCGTGCTGTTGATATGCGTCCCACGATCGCGACTGCAGGGTGCTTCGATCGCATTTCGCGGAGCCGCTCTCTGTGCGCTCGTGCTGTCGATTCCGCTGGCGTTCAGGCTGCCGACAACAGGATCACTCATAGCCAGTGATTCACCGATGTTCTATCTCGTTCCGCCCGTCTGGTTCCTGGGTATTCAGCAGTGGCTATTGGGCAAGGCGACGCCATATTTGTTTCGGCTTGCACAAATGGCCGCGATCGCGGGAATCGCGTCACTCGTGGTTGCGGTTGGCAGCTACATGTTTCTCTATCACCGGCTCGAGCAAGTGATCTTCCGTCCGATAGCGGCGTCTGATCGATCTCCTCGGCAACGTGGTTGGTTCCTCGCCGGCCTGCGCTCTCCGAAGCCGGATAGCGCCGCCATTGGCTCTTTCATTCGCGCCACGTTAACCCGCAGCTCACTACATCAGGGAGTCCTGGTCACCATCGCCGCCTGCGGGGTCGCTCTGATTTTGAATAGCTTTGTCAGCAACTGGGATCCGACAGCCGCGTCAACCGTTCGTACGCCGTTCGTGACCACCGTGATCTGGGCACCGTTCGTCCTTATCTACACGATGAACGTCGCCGTGCTGGCGGCGCTGGTCCTTCCAACCGAGCTTCGCGCGAACTGGATTTTCCGGGTGACCGACGATGACGCGACACGCGCTGAGGAACTCAACACGGTCGTCCGTACGCTGATCCTGCTTGCAGTTGTGCTGCCGCTGGTAATCCTCTTTCCACTACAGTGGGTGGTATTGGGTTGGAGGGCAATCCAGTGCACATCGATTGCCGCTCTGTCCGGCGTCGTGTTGGTAGAACTTCACATGACCGAGTGGCGACGGATTCCGTTCACATGTTCGTACGAGCCGAGTCGACAGCTCATGTGGCAGACAATCGTCATGGGCATCGCCGCGTTTGTGCTCTTCACGACGATCGGCCCTCCGCTCGCGTGGTACAGCGCCAGCCACCCAGTGGGGTGGCTGGCGATGATGATTGTTCTGGGCGCGATGTTCCTGTACTTACGGCGTCAACGTCTCTGGATGTCGAGGCGGGCGGCACTGATGTTTGAAGATGTGCTCCCCACCGAAGTCGAGCCGCTCAAGCTGTCCGAGTATTGAGTGACCGCTCGCTTAAACGAGACATCCCTTACAGTAGTCGATCGCTTTTGCAATTTCGGCCATGCGATCAGAGCCGGGAGGAACCGGGTACTCGAACTCGATCGTCGCCTGGAACCGCCACTTGTTATCTCGCATCAGCTGCAGGACTTCTTTGATCGGTGTATCACCCTGGCCGAAGGGCACGTTCGGACCGTTATTGAGCTTGCGGTCCTTGACGTGCACGTGCGTGATTCGGTCGTGATGCTGCTTGAGGAACGGGACGGGTGATGTGTTGTTGCCGGCGACGAAATGACCGAGGTCGAGGTTGGCGGCGTTGTACTTCGCCTCGGCAAACGTCGCTTCCCAGATTGCCGGCGTCACTTGCGTGTGGCCGTGATAGCCCACCTGCATCTTGTGCTTGTCGGCGAATTGGCCGAGGCGCCTGGTCTGCCCGATACTGATTTCGCTGGAGAGCGCGCGCGCACCCAGCGCATTCGACACCTGGAACGCGTAGTCGAGTTCGTCATCGGAAAAGTTGAAGATGCCGTCCCACTTCACGATTTCGATCAGGATGCCGGCGTCGTTGAACTTCTTCCTGAACTCTTTCACTTTGTCGAGCGAGACTCCGCCGCGCCATTTGCGAGTTTCTTCGGCCGCAGCTTTCCGAGCCGCTTCTTGCTCGGGTGTCAATGGCCCTCGGCCGCGGCGTCCGCCTTCTCTGCCGGGAGCCGCGTTGGCTTCACCGCCCGCAGCCGGCTGGCCTTCACCCCGCGCGGGCGCCGTCTCTCCTGGCGTAGCGGTCGGTTCAGCACCGCGTCGGCCACGTCCGCGTCCCGCATTCGCCGCACCGGCGATCGCCGCCGGAGAACCGAGAAAGAGTTCGACTGGCTGCGCGCGCAGCTCGACGCCGCTGATTCCGAGTTGCACGCAACGGCTGATGATGTCGTCGCCGGTCGTGTAGTTGCCGGTCCCGAAGTTGTAGGGGACGTTCATGCCGACCTGAACGCCCGCCCACTGCGAATTCGGCTTCGCGGCAGCAAAGGTCGGCAACGACTCGAGCGACAGCGCCGCCGGCACCCCTGCGAGCGCGATCTGGCCAAACTCTCTCCGTGAATACTTCATAAGTGCTCCTCTGTTACGTAAAAGGTGGCTGGCACCTTTCCCTGAAAGGTGCCAGCCACCTTTTACGAAAGAAGTAAATTACTGGCCGCCGCGGCCCGTCGCATCAAGAGCGGTGAGCTCCGCATTCGTCCACGGCTTGGTTCGCCCTGCCACCGCCGCGCGCGTATCCTTCACGACCTGAACATCGACCGGTGTTGCCGTGTTGCCCCATTGCCGACGCACATACGTGAGAACATTTGCGATCTGATCGTCGCTGAATGTCTGGCCCAGCGGCGGCATCAAACCGGTCGTTCCCTCTTTGCCGTTCAACAGGATGCGGACCGGAATCGACGGTGTGCCGTTGGCGAACGCGGAGCCCACGAGCGTCGGCGCAATCATCTCTTTGCCGCGCCCGTCCTCCTGATGACACGGCAGGCAAATGCTCTGATAAATCGTGTGACCTGCGTCAAAACGCTGCTGTTCTGCCGGCGTGAGCGGAGGAACTGGTGCGGAAGCGCCTGGTTTGCCGGGCCATTCAATTCTGGCGAGAAGCGCTGCCGCCCGCGTACCAAGATCACCGCCCGCACCAGCGAGCTCGCTGAGTGCGGCCGGTTCTCGATTGAGTTTGAGGAGATTCGCACTGCCACCGCGGCCGCCGCGCCCTCCACGCTGCGGCGCCGCGGCGTCTGGTTCGCCGGCGACTGCCGCACGTCCCGCGCCGCCTTCGCGGGGAAACGCAGGTGCGCCGCCAGGACCGGCGCGACCGCCCGGCGCCGTCGGATCGCCACCGCGCGCCGCACCGAAACCGCCGCGTCCACGGCCTGCCGGACTGCCAGGAGCCGCGGCGCCGAGCAACGCGACTTCGGCGCCCCGAAGAAGCGCACTTCTCTGCCACTCCGGACGCGTCCTCTCAGCTGCGCGTTGAAGCACCGATTGCACCGACGCTTCCTGCGCGCCGCGAACGAGCGTCGCGCTCAACATCGTGATCGCGGCGTCGCGGGTCGGCGCAGCCGCGCGGTTCTCGAGCAGGTTGGTCAGGACGACAGCCTCGCCGCCACGAAGTCCGCTCAATGCACCATCGACGACGACTGGGTCGTCCCCCTGCCGTTCGAGCAACGTCGTCAACGCACTTTCACGTCGGCCGGACGGTAACGTGCCGAGCGATGGCGCGAGCTGTTCCCGCACCGCCCAATCCGGATCATCGACGTGCTTCAACACCGCCGCTTGTACTGGCGCGTTCCCGTCGGCGAGAAATCGTTCGGACATGCGCACCGCGTTGACCCGGACATCGCGCGACTTGTCGTCAAGCGCGTTGATCACGTTTGCCGGTTCAAGACTGTCCAATCCGTCCAGCGTCCAGAGCGCGTGCAGCCGCGTGCGTGGATCGGGAGCGGTTTCCGCCAGCTTCTTCAGTGTGGGGACGACGCTGCGGTCGCCGCGTTCGATGAGGAGACGCTGAGCGGTGTCCCGCCACCAGCCGTTTGGATGACTCAGACGAGTGACGAGCCGCGCCGGTGTCTCCGATGAAAGCGAGGGTGGTCGGTCACGCTTCGTCGTGTCGTGCACGATCCGGAAAATCCGACCCATGTGAATCGGTTGTTCGAGCTTCTTCGCGACGATGTGATCGCGCAGGTACTCGGTGATGAAACCCTTCTGCTGAATGATGCCGTGGTAGATGTCGACCACGTAGATCGTCCCGTCGGGCGCCGACGACAAATAGACGGGGCGGAAGCGCTCGTCGGTCGATGCGAGGAACTCGGCATTCGCATATGCCTTGCGCCCGCGGAGTGTTTTGCCATCATCGGTGATGATGATCCGACTCACCAGGTTGCCTGTCGGTTCAGCGATGAAGATGTTGCCAGAGAGCTCGGCCGGCAAACGGTCGCCTCGATAAACGATCGGCGAGTTCACGCCAGTATAGGTCGCCAGTGTGCCGTCTTCGCGCAGTTGTCCCGTCTGGTAGCCGCGATTCACGCCGCGATTCGGCCGTACCGGGAACGTTGCGTTCAACTCCTCCGGATCGCCGGCGAACTCATAGCTGCCACGCGTCCGGACGAGATTGGGATTGCGAGTGTAGTACGGCGTCGGCAACAGGTCCACGTGCAGGGCCGAGCTGTTCGAATTTCGGTAGACACGTCCGAAATCATCTTGCGTCGCTCCCCATTGGCCGCGCGAGAGCGTCCGGCGTGTCTCTACCTTTCCGTCCTTGAAACGGAAGTAGGTGTCGCCTTCGGACGTGTGCATCCAGTTGTCCATCGCCCAGAGCAGACTGTTCTCGTTATGCTCCACATTGCCGAGTTCAGTCCCGTAGCAGTCGCACACGAGTTCCTTACCGTCAGCTTTCAGATCGCCGTTTGTATCGTGTGCCAGCCACAGGTGCGGGGGTTCACCGATCAGTACGCCTCGGTCCAGCACCTTGAGCGCTCTTGGAAGAACAAGGCCGTCGAGGAAGATCGTCTTCTTGTCGAACTTGCCGTCGTTGTTCGTGTCCTGGAGAACGCTGATCCTGCCAATCGGCGCGCGCTCGTTGGTCGCCGGCAAGTCCTGCATGTAGCCGAGCATCTCAATGACCCACATCCGGCCATTCGGATCCCAATCGATGAGAACCGGATCCTCAACCATCGGTTCGCTGGCGACGAGCTCCACGTGGTAGCCCGGCGGCAGAAAGAACGTCTGCATTTCTGCCTCGGGTGACAACGCAGGCGAGTCTTCGCTGACCGACTGCAACGCTGGCGGCCAGATCTTCGATCGGCCGGACGACGATTGAAACGCGACAGTCGTTGCGAGCGCGCACGCAACGAGCACGGCGGCGATGAAAGGACGTGAAAGGTACTTGGTCACTGATTCACCCGGATGCCGGACTCCGGATCCCGGACAACGGATCCCGGCCACGGAAGGAGAAACAGTCGTGCGGGAGGTGCAGAACACGCTCCCGCACGGCGGCGACTCGCAATTTCAGAACGAGAACCGAACCTGCAGTTGAACGTTGCGCGGCGTCTGGTAGGCCGTTGCCACGCCAAAGCCGGCGTTCTTGGGTTTCGACCGATCGGGGCTCACGGCTCCGGTTGACGTGAGATTGACCCCGTTGTTCAAAAGCCCAGTGACCGGATCGAACACCGGTGCCGCGTTCGTAACCGGATCGTTCGGATTGGACAGCATCAAGGTCGTGTTGCGGTTGGTGATAGCTGCCGCATTTGGTGCGTTGAAGAGATCAGCGCGCAACTGAAGATTCTTTCCACCGCCCAGACGAATGTTGCGTGCGATCGAGAGATCGAATGCACTCACGAAGCACCCGCGCAGGTAGCCGGCCCCGGATTCCAATCCGACACTGTTCGTCAGCGGTCCCTGGAAGGCTGAGGTGTTGAACTGTCGATACGGATCGCTCGAACAACCCGAGCCCGGATCACCGACAATTCGAACGCGCGCACCATAATCCGGCGAACCGGTCAGGTTCACGCTCGACCCGCCACTCTGATAGCTGAAGCCGACTGCGTACGGGCTGGTCAACGGATTAATGCTACCCGTGGTCGCCGTCCAGATGCCGGACAGCTGCCAGTCGTTGATGACGTACCCGAGCGCTCGAAGAGGCGCGCTGGTGCTCGCCATGTCGGGCAAATCCCACACGAAATTTGCCTTGATGATGTGCCGGATCGGATCGACCTGCATCAGCTTATCCGCTTCGGCCTGATCGCTGCGATATGTGACCGAGCCGTCGGCATTGTGCTGCAGCCGTGCGGCCGTACTTCCCGTGCTCGCCAGTCCGATCGTGTCGTTGAAGCCCCAGGAGATGCCGTTGCGGAATCGACGGGTGAACGAGAGCTGCAGCGAATGATGCGTGATCCAGCCGCGCGACACGTTCTGGTTAATGGCGCTGTAGCCGCGGAATGCGCGCATCAGGTCGGTCGACACCGCCGTCGCGCCAGGCGTCGTCGTCGTCGCCAGCGTCGGGTCCTGATACTGAGGCAGATACGCGCTGCCGAAGTCAACCGAGTTCAGGTTGATGCCTTCGACAATATTGAAGCCGTGCTGGCCGACATATTCGACGTCGATGACCGACGACCACGGCAGCGCCATCTGGATCCCGGCGTTCCACTGCGTCGATGATGGCAACGGGCTGTCGTACTCATAGACGGTGAGCGACGACGGCGCTTCCGTGGCGAGACCGGCCGTGGTGAGCGTCTGCAATTGGCCAAACCGTAGCGTCACTGATCGACGGGCCGGCGGATTGAGGACCTGTCCAAAGACCGCATTCCCGGACGGTCGATCGAAGAAGAGCCCCGCACCCCCGCGCAGGATGATGCGCTGGCTGCCGGTCATGTCGTACGCCATCCCGAACCGCGGCGCGACACCGAGCCCGGGCTGCAGGTAAGTCGTGATCGGAATGCCTTTACCCGCCTGAACCAGGCCATTGGTCAGGTCGCCGCTATTCGGGACGATCGTGCCGATGGCGAGCGTACTGTTGGGTCCGAGGAATTGTTTTGTGATCGGATTCATCGCCTGGCGATTCGTGCCGGTACATGGATAGACGTTGTTCGCGCAACCGGGCACATACAGGACGGGGGCGGCGGATCCCGCCCATTTTTCGGTGAAGAAATTCGATGCCTGACCGAGCGCGTCGTACTGCGGCGTCTGATGAACGAGACGCACGCCGTAGTCGATCGTCGTCCGCGGATTCAGTTTCCAGTTGTCCTGCACGTACCCTTCGACGTTGTAGTAGATGTACTTGCCCTCGACCCCTTTCGAGCCTTGTGAATACGAGCTGAAGCAGCCGGTCGCGGCATTCGCGAAGCCGTACGACGTGTCGCACGGGTTCGTCCCGACCGTGTCCTGCTGGAAGTTCAAACTCGGCCCACCGGCCGCGCCTCCCTGGACCTGCTGTTTGTTGCTGTACTGCGTGTAGAACCCGGTCTTCATCGTGTGCCGTCCAGCCACCTTCGTCAGGCTGATCGAGACATCCGTGCTCGAGGCCTGGTTCTGACTCGGAAAGCCTATGTTCGGTGGCGCGTTCGCGACGCGATTCCCCCACGAGAAGCTCGGCGCCAGCAGGACCCTGCTGCCGTCCCACATCGGCGATCCGCTCCGGTTCAGCAGCGAATAGACGAAGTACCGGTTATCGATCACACTCGCCTCGGGAAAGATGAACGGAATGTCCCCGAGCCCGAGGTTGTTGCGGTTTGCATTCGCCGTCATCGTGAAGGCATTGCAGAATTGAGGTCCGCCGCCGCTGCCGACACCGAAACAGCCTCCCTGATACGCGGAGCTGTGCCCCGTCGTGCCTTCAAGAAATAGCGTCGGCGACAGTGTGTAGTTGACGGTCGCAGCGATGAGCGACACATGCGGGCTCACCATGCGCGTGTCATTCCACCCCGGAATCGAGCCTAGCTGGGTCTGCTCGCGCTGCGAGAACCCCGAGTACTTGAAGCTGCCGCGCAACTTCGATGTCGGCTGGTAGTCGAACCGCATCGCGGGTTGCGTGCTGAGGATGCTTTCCTCGGGTCTCGTGATCTCGAAGTTGTAGGGCTGGCCGGGAGGGAGGTTTGGCGCCGGCCACATCTTGAGGATGTTCAGCCCGGTCTGATAGAGCTGCGACGGCGGAATCCGTCCGAGTACGCCGCCGTCGGCGTAGCAAGCCGCCTGGCTCGTGGCCGAGCACGTCCCGCTCAATGCCGGGTTCTTGATATAGGGATACAGCGCGCCGGTGTTGTCGGTCGTTTGCGAGAAGTCTCCCTGACGTTCCAGCGCGGTCGGGACTCGGAATCTCATGCGGTCATTGCCGCCAGTGCGCGGCTCGAATTCCTGGGTATAGAAGAAAAACAGTTTGTTGTTACCGCCCGGTTTGCCCACCGGTCCGCCGATCGAATATCCCCAGTCGCGCTGTCGCAGCACCGTTTTCGGATCTTCGTTCAGGATGTTCGTCCGGCTGTTGGCGTTCCAATCCGAATTGCGTTCGACGTCGTACACCGAGCCGCGAAACCGGTTCGTACCGCTCTTGGTGACCGCGGTGATCTGCAATCCACTCGATCGCCCGAACTCCGCTTGATAATTCGAGACGAGGATTTTGACCTCGGCAATCGACTCGACGTTGAGGTCGATGATCGCGCGATTACTGCCGGTGTCCATCGTCGACACGCCGTCCATCTGGACATTGGTGTCGCCGCCGCCTGTCGATGACCGATCGCCGATGCGCGATGTTCCCGTCACGCCCGGAGCCAGAGATGCAAGCTGGGTGAACGATCGTCCGAGAAGAGGAAGGTTGGTCACTGCCTCAGTGTCGACGGTGAAGGAGCGCTCACCGGAGCTGGCTTGCACCACGGGCGATTCGCCTTTGACCTCGACTGTCTCGGCCACACCGCCGGGCTCGATGGCCATTGTGCCGACCGACACCCGTTCAGCGGCGCCGACGCGAACGCCTGTTTTTCGGATGGTCTTGAACGATGGCATGGTGACTTCAAGGCTGTAGGTGTCGGACTTGACGTTCACGAAGACGAAATCACCGGTCTCGTTGGTGACGACCGGTGCCGATTGCGTGTTCTGCGACTCGCTGATCAGGATGACCGTCGCGCCAGGAATAACTCCACCCTGCGCGTCCTTGATCGTTCCCGCGATCGACCCTGTCGTGATCTGCGCCATCGCGATCTCTGTGCCGGCGAGCAGACAGATAGGAGCGAGCACGCCTCGAAGGATCCTCGCCTTCAGTGCCATACCTCAACCTCCGGTTGGTTACTCTGCGACTGTTTCAGCCGCGCCCGACCATGGTGGTGCTCCTTTTACAGTGCGCAAATGATTCAAGTCAACATGCGGCCGGTTGCGAAGCCCTGTTCTACAATCGATCGACATGTCTTCGCCCGCGCCCAGCCGCATAGGACGCTACGTCATCGAACGAAAAATCGGCGAGGGCGGCATGGGGATCGTTTACGCGGCCCGCGACGAGCGGCTCGATCGTACCGTCGCGCTGAAAACGATCCGTGGCGCCAGCGATGACACGGCCCGCAAACGGCTCTGGCGTGAAGCGCGCGCCGCCGCGGGCATCTCTCATCCAAACGTCTGCCAGCTCTACGAGGTCGATGAAACGGACGACGGACTCGTCCTGGCGATGGAGTTGCTGGATGGCGAGCCGCTCGGCGCACGTCTCGCGCGGGGTCCGTTGTCGCCTGCTGACAGCTCGAGCATCGCGCTGCAGGCTCTCGACGCGCTCGAGGCGCTGCATGGGCGCGGGTTGATTCATCGCGATCTCAAGCCGTCCAATCTCTTTCTGACACCGCGCGGGGTGAAGCTGCTCGACTTCGGATTGGCGCGGCCGGTTTCGGGCAGCTTCGGAGCTGAGACCACGCTTCTCACCGAGGCCGGTGTCATCGTCGGCACTCCCAACTACATGGCGCCGGAGCAGGTGCGCGGCGAAGCGCTCGACGCGCGCGCCGATCTGTTTTCGATCGCCGCGATGCTCTTCGAGATGCTGTCGGGCAGGCTGGCCTTCAGCGGCGCCACGATGATCGACGTGCTGCACGCCGTGCTGCACGAGCAACCACCTGCGCTGTCCGGTGGAGCGATGGTCGCCGGTCTTGACCGCGTGATTCACAAGGCGCTGCAGAAACAGCCGGCGGACCGCTATGAATCGGCTCTGGCAATGACCGCCGCGATTCGCGACGTAATGGCGGTGCGCGATTCGGTAAACGCGCCGGCGACGCGCCCGATGACGCGACTGATCGCTTTGCCGTTCCGCGTGCTGCGGCCCGACGCGGAAACCGATTTCCTCGCGGTCAGTTTGCCCGACGCGATCACCATGTCGCTCACTGGCACCCCCAATCTGCTCGTGCGGTCGAGCGCCGCGGCGTCGCGCGTTGATCCGCACGCGCCGGATCTGCGCAAGCTGGCGTCCGACGCCGATGTCGACGTCGCACTGATGGGCACCATCCTCCGCGCCGGCACTCGGCTCCGTGCGACCGCGCAGCTCGTCGAGACGCCGGGCGGCACCGTGATGTGGTCGCACTCATCACAGCACGCGCTTGACGATGTGTTCGCGATGCAGGACGAATTGGTGGCCGGCATCGTCGGGTCGCTGTCGCAATCGCTTGGCGGCCCAGAGAGCCGCGTCGGTGGCCGCGACGTGCCGCGCAGTTCCGCCGCCTACGAGCTCTATCTGCGCGCCAACCAGCTGGCGCGTGACTGGGATCACATCGGAGAGGCTCGCGACGTCTATCAGCAGTGCGTCGCGCTCGATTCGCAGTTCGCGCCGGCGTGGGCAGGACTCGGCCGCTGCCAACGGGTGCTCGGCAAATACTTCGAACTGCCCGGCGCCACGCGCGACGCGGAGCGCTCGTTCGAACGAGCGCAGGCGCTCAATCCCGATCTGCCGGTGCTGCACAAGTACTATGCACAACTCGAATGCGACGCGGGCCGAGCCGTGGATGCGATGCGCCGGCTGCTCCGCCGGGCCACTGCTGCCGTCGATCCTGAGTACTTCGCCGGGCTGGTCCACGCCTGCCGCTATGCCGGACTGCTCGACGCGTCGGTCGCCGCACACGAGGAAGCACGCCGGCTCGATCCGACGGTTCCGACGAGCGTCACCAATACGTATCAGATGCTCGGCGACTATGAGCAAGTCCTCCGGATCGCCGAAACCGGAGACGACGGGAAGGTGATGGCGCTCTATCGGCTCGGCCGCCGCGACGAAGCGCTGGCGGGCTGGCAGGGAGCACCTGCCGATGCGCCCGCGACGTTCAAGGCCTGGGACAGGATGATCGTGGCGTGTCTCTCGGAGGCTTCCGACGCCCGCGAGGTCGCAGAGGCTGCAGTCGGCCAAATGAGTTGGTCGGATCCAGAGGGCTACATGAGTGGTGCGATTATTCTGGCTCGCCTGGGCAGCTACGACCTCGCGTTACACGCGCTCGGCACCGCGGTCGACGGCGGCTATAGCGTGGTCCACCCGCTGCTTCACGATCCGTGGCTCGCCGGGTTGCGCGACGACAGCCGCTTCCGGGAGATCCTGCGGCGCGCGGAAACGCGTCGCAATGAAGCGCTCACAGTGTTCCGAGCCGAGGGCGGCGAGCGGCTGCTCGGGTTGCGAGCTGCAGCGTAGCTGGGTCTGACCCCGGTCTGACCCCGGTCTGACCCCGGTCTGACCCTACAGGCCGACGGCGTTCTCGGCGATGTACTGCTCCAGCTTGCTCACGGGGGGCCCGATGTAATGAAAGCCTTCCGCCCAGTCGAGACCATATCGCCGCCCTAACTCGCGGTCTGACGGCACGCCTCGTAGCGCCGACGAATCGAGATCGAGGAGGACATGTTTGATGTACCCGCGGTTCGCGCTTTCGTCATCGTCGCCGAGGATCGGTAGCCGTCGTTTCTGAGCGGCGAGCCGCGCCCTGAGGCGCGCGCCATTTTCACCCGCGGGGCCCTGCGTCACGTTGGCGCGATTGCACTCCACCTTTCGATCGATGCTGCCGCTGATGTCGACGATGCGGTTGACGAGCTGCGGTCCGCGAGCGAAGTAGTACTTTTCGCTGACGCCATGTGGCTTCAAACCCGCCTCGAGCTGCTCGACGTAGTCGCGGCTCGATCCCGCCATCCAGCACGCTGATTCGACGACCTGCCCGGTCACGTAGTGGTCGGGGTTCTCTTCGTAGTGTCCCCACGGGTCGTAGCAGACGACCGTGTCAACTTTCATCAGCCGGAAGATGTGAATCAGCCGTCCACGTATTTCCTGCCGCGACTCGTTGTCCATCCGGTGATTGCGGTAATTCAGGTTGAACACCTTCGCCAGGCCGAGCGCTGCAGCCACGGCGTCGTTGTCACGTTCGTTGTTCAGCACGATTTCTCCGGTCGTGGCGCCACGTCCGGCCTTCTCGTCGTTGGTCATCCGGATCAGACATCCGGTATAGCCTTCACTCACCAACTTGGCGACAGTGCCAGCCGCGAAGAGCGGAAGGTCGTCGGAGTGCGGCTGAATCGCGGCGAGCACCTTTCCAGCATGGGGGCGACCTGGCAGCGGCCGTTCGATGACGACGTCTCCTTCGCGCATCATTTCCGCACGCGGGCTGCCAGGGTTCTGTTGCGCGGCGTCGCGTCTGGTCAAGACAGAGGGGCCGTCGGGCGCTGTGAGTCGCGTTGCCAATGATCCTGTTGAGAACGCTTCCAGAAAGGTCCTTCGAGTCCACATCATTGCGACCTCCATCTTCGCGCTCGATGCACAGTGTCCACAGGTGAGCTGTTTCGCGCCTGTACGCTGTTGCGGACGGCGTCGATAAGCTCACGCTGTTGCGGGCAGCTCTAGCGGGTCAAGGCCTGGCCAGCGTAGACGCTGTAGCCGAGAAGGCTGGCGAGCGCGACGAAGCCAGCGCCGGCCGCCTGGAATTCCCACGCCCGCTCCACAGAGACCCTCGACATAATCCTCAAAGCCACCTTCGGTGCGCACAAGCGAATCAAGCTTTTAATGACGAGGGCCCAGCCGACCAGTGTGAGCACAAGAGGTATCCCCGACCAGATGTTATGAAACCCGATGATGATGGCCGCCATTGGCAGATTCAGGATTCCGTCCACGAAGGCGCCAGGTTCCCCCTTCGCACGCAGGAGCATGAAGAACTCCACCCAGGCCCTGGGTTGCACGATGTGCGAGAGACCAAATACGCCGAACAGAATGACGGCAAAGACTTCGACAGATCTCTCCATCCGCTCCTCCTCGCAACTCGCGTTGTCTCGCCATATCATAATGACCGCCATGCGCTATCTCGCGGTCGTCGTCTGTGTGATCGCCGGCGCGGTAATCGGCTCCGCCAGCGATCCTCAATACTCCAGCGAACTGATTTTTCCGCTCGAGTCCTGGCACAATCACTCGTCTTCGATCGTCGAGACACCAAAAGGCGACTTGCTCGTGTGCTGGTTTCACGGTTCCGGCGAGCGCACTGCGGATGATGTGCTCATTCGAGCGGCGCGATGGAATAGTGAGCGAAGAAGCTGGGGCCAGCCTTTCACCCTCGCCGACGCACCGGGATTCCCGGAGACCAATCCCGTGCTCTTCATCGATCGGCGCGCGCGCCTGTTCTTTTTCTGGCCGCTCATCATCGCCCACCGCTGGGAGACGGCGTTGATGAAATACCGCGTCTCGACTGATTACCAACAGGCCGACGGGCCGCCGGCCTGGACATTTCAAGACAACATCGTCCTGGTCCCAAAGAACATTGCGCCGAAAACGAAGGCCTTCGTCGCCGCCGAAGTGGAGCGCAGTCCGCAGTTGGCAGCCGCCGGCCAACGCCTCGTCGAGCGGGCCGACGACGAGTACTTCTCACGAATGGGCTGGTTCACCCGCACACATCCACTCGAGCTTCCGTCGGGCCGGCTCCTCGTCCCGATGTATTCAGACGGGTACTCGTTCGGCATCATGGCGATCAGTGATGACGGTGGCATCACCTGGAAAGGCAGCGAGCCGATCGTTGGTCTCGGCGGCATTCAGCCTTCCGTCGTTCGCAAGAACAACGGGACTCTCGTCGCATATCTCCGCGACAATGGGCCGGCGCCGAAACGGGCGCTGATAAGTGAGTCGACCGACGACGGTGACTCGTGGACAACCGCTCGCGACACCGACATCCTGAATCCGGGGTCGAGCCTCGAGGTGATCCGTCTCCGCAACGGTCACTGGATCATGGTGTACAACGATCTCGAGCGAAGTCGATACTCACTGGTCGCCGCGATCTCGGAAGACGAAGGCAGGACATGGCCGGTTCGACGGCATCTCGAGGGCCGACCCGACGTCGAGACGCCTGGCCAATACCACTATCCCTCTGTCATGCAGGCACGTGACGATGCCATTCACGTGACTTACAGCTACTTCACCCCAACGGGAAAGTCGATCAAGCATGCACGCTTTAACGAGGAGTGGGTGCGGACCTCGCGATAACCTCTCATGCGAACGGCAGATCTTTTTCGGCGAACTCTGGCGGGCATGGCAGTCTGTTTCTTCGTGCTCGCGGTTGGTGCGGCTGATGGCCAATGGTGGAAGCAGGAGCCGATTCGGTTTCTCCAGACCAACCTGAGCGAAAACGATTCGACCGTCGATCCCCAAACTCTCGTCGGCGCCGTCGCGGATTTCGGCGCCAACACGTTCCTCATGAACATGGGAGGAATCGTGGCGCAGTACCCGACGCGGGTACCCTTTCACTACGCGAGCGCCTTCCTCCCGCGCGGCCGCGACCTCTTCGGCGACGTCGTCCGCGAGGCCCACGCGCGACGGATTCGTGTCGTTGGCCGCTTCGATCTGAGCAAGACACAAAAGGCGGTGTTTGACGCGCACCCCGAATGGTTCTTCCGGCGCGCCGACGGCCAGCCGGTTATCTACAACGGCCTCTACTCGACCTGTATCAATGGTGACTACTATCGGGAGCACGCGCTCACTATCCTCACAGAGGCGCTCGAGCGTTACGAGGTCGACGGATTGTTCTTCAACATGTTTGGCAATCCCACGACCGATTACAGCGGCGTCGCCACGGGTCCGTGTCACTGCCAGGCGTGCGAAACGCGCTATCGTGCGCGATTCGGCCGTCCGGTGCCGTCGGCCGCTGATGCCGACTATCGCTCGTTCATGTCGGACTCGTCGCGGGAAGTCGCGGCGACGATCGCGGAGCTGATTCACCGCAAGCGGCCGAATGCTGCCTTCCTCACCTATATAAGGGACCACACCGACGGCATCATCTCGGAGTCAAACACCGCCGTCACCCGGCCGCTGCCGCTCTGGCCGTACTCGGCCAGCGATAACGTGAGCCGATCGCTCGGTTCGGAGCCGGACAAGGTCGCCATCAATCTGGCGATGACGTTCATTGATTTCCCCTGGCGTTATTCGAACGTGTCAGGAGCAGAGACGGCACTTCGCCTGTATCAGAACCTCGCACATGGCGCGCCGCCGGCGATCGTTGTCTCCGGTCCGATGGCGCAGCAGGACCGCACGGGCCTCCTCGCAGCGAAACCGATCTTCGACTGGCACGCGCATCACGAAGATTTGTACATCGGGCAGAAGAACGCCGCACAAGTGATGCTGCTGGCGACGGGCGACACCGCGTCGTACCGCGGGTTCTTTCGCCTGCTGACCGAAGAGCACATCCCATTTGTCGTCTCCGAGAACCTTCGCTGGATGCAAGAGGGCTCCCGGTTTGCTCTCGTCATTGCGGCTGGTGCGCCTCCGAAAGAACTCGCTGGCTACGTTGAGGATGGTGGCCGAGTGCTCGTGGCGGGCACGACCGCGCCGCCATTTCCTGTAGGCGCAATCGCGGGTCGCCGATCGACACAGGGATATTGGCGCATCCGCGACCGTCAACAGTTCCCATCGTTGAACGACACGGATTTGATCTTCGTCGATGGTGAGTATCTCGAGATCGCGCCGCTCCAGCGCCCGATCCTGACTCTTATTCCGACCGCGATGTTCGGCCCGCCGGAGAAAGTATGGAGCGACAAAGTCGAGACGACCGTGCCCGGCATCGTGCTCACGGATCATGGAAAGGGTCGAGCCGCGTTCATCCCGTGGGATGTCGGCGGCCTCTACTATCGCCACAGCTCAGAAGCCCACCGTGGGCTTGTCGCCGACGTCGTCGATCGGTTGCTGCCCGGCGGACGCCAGCTTCGAACGAATGCACATCCCCTCGTCGAAGTGACCGTCATGGATCAACCGGGGCGAGGGCGCACTCTGATCCATCTGGTCAACGGAACCGGGCATCACGACACCGGATACTTCCCGCCACTCGAGATTGGCGACATCCGAATCGATCTGGCACGCGACATCCATCGCGCGTATGCCGTGTCGCTCGATCGAGCGCTACCGATCACCAGCAACGGTGGTTTGCGATCGTTTACGCTCCCACGCCTTCAAGCGTACGAGGTCATCGTGGTCGAGTGAGGAGCTGGTCATGATCCGCGCATCGATAACTTGCCTCTTCGCGTTGTGGTGCATGGGCGCAGTGGCGCCGGTCCAACAGGTTCACACCCTCCCGGGGACCGAACTCCTCACCTGGCAAGGGGACCTCTCAGAACGAATGATGGACGGCGCTCATCGCTTCGTCGAGCGCAAAATCGACGAAGCGGTTGCCAATCGTCAGCAGTATTGGCATCGCGACTTCACCACTCGTCAGGCGTACGAAAAATCCGTTGAAGCGAATCGCCAGCGCTTCATGAAAAGCATCGGGGTTGTCGATCCCCGGGTGCGCGTGACCATGGAGCGATTTGGGGAAGATGACGACAGCGCGGTGGTCGCGGAGACGGCAGCCTATCGCATCTACCAGGTCCGCTGGCCAGTATTGAATGGGGTTTCGGGCGAAGGGCTGCTGCTCGAACCCAAAGGCCGGCCGGTAGGACATGTTGTCGCTCTCCCCGACGCCGACCAGTCACCAGAGCAGATTGTCGGACTCGCGCAGGGTATTCCGCCCGAAGCACAGTTCGTTCGTCGGCTGGCAGAAAACGGTTTCGAAGTGGTTGTTCCGGTGGTGATCGATCGGACCACCCGGTGGTCGGGACATCCCGACATCCGCATGACCGACCAGTCGCATCGCGAATGGATCTACCGGCAGGCGTTTCACATGGGCCGTCACGTCATTGGATACGAGGTCCAGAAAGTGCTCGCCGTCGTGGACTGGTTCAAACAGAAGCGGGGAAGCACGGCGAAAGTAGGCGTGGCCGGTTACGCCGAGGGCGGACTGCTCGCGCTTTATGCGGCGGCCGTGGACACGCGAATCGACGCCGCACTGGTCAGTGGTTATTTCGATTCACGTCAGCACGTCTGGTCGGAGCCGATCTATCGCAACGTGTGGGGCTTGCTGCGCGAGTTCGGCGACGCCGAACTGGCAAGCTTGATTGCGCCGCGAGGTGTGGTCGTTGAATACAGCACGGTTCCCGCACTCACAGGACCCCGGGGTGCATGGACGCCCCCCGCGTTCGACAGCGTGAAGCCGGAGTTCGATCGGATCGATCGATTGGTGCCGGCAGGATTTCAACCGAGGCAGCTTGTGAGCGGCGCCGGTAATGTGCCGATTGGTCCTGGATCGCGACAGGCGCTGCAGCACTTCACGAAGTTCATGGGGACGGCGCCCGCCCTTTCATTGATGCGCAACGCCCTTGCCGATCACCGCCACGCCCTTGACGTGGCGACGAGACAGAGGCGACAAGTCGAAGAACTCGAGAATCATGTCCAACGCCTGGTGCGTGACTCCGAACACGTTCGCGATCGCTTCTTCCTGTATAAGGTAGCGCCCCAATTCGCAGACGAAACGTGGACCAGGGAGCTTCGTTTCAAGACGACGTCTCCGGACACATTCATCGAAAGCTCCAAGTGGTATCGCCAGTACCTTTCACAGGAGGTGCTCGGCAGATTTGATGAGCCCTATACGCCGTTCAATCCTCGAACGCGGCAGCTCTACGACACCGGCAAGTGGGTCGGCTATGAAGTCGTCCTCGACGTGTGGCGAGACGTGTTTGCCTGGGGCATCCTGCTCGTGCCCAAAGATCTGAAACCCGGCGAACGGCGCCCGGTCGTCGTCTGCCAGCATGGCCGCGGCAGTGTGCCCAAAGATGTGGTCGAGGGAGACGACGCCTACTATCACAACTTCGCGGCGCGCCTCGCGGATCGCGGGTTCGTCGTGTTTGTCCCGCACAATCTCTACCGCGGGGAAGATCGGTATCGGTGGCTCAGTCGCAAAGCCAATGGCGTCAAGGCGTCGCTCTTTTCGTTCATCATCGGGCAGCACGATCAACTTCTGCGATGGTTCGAGACATTACCGTTCGTCGATGCTAAGCGGATCGCGTTTTACGGGCTCAGCTATGGTGGCGAGACAGCGGTACGCGTGCCGACGGTGCTCGAGCGCTACAGTCTTTCAATCTGCTCGGGTGACTTCAACGACTGGACGCGGAAAGTGGCGGCTACCGACGAGCGTTTCAGTTTCATGTACACGATTGAGTGGGAAATGCCCTACTTCGACATGGGCAACACGTTTGATTATGCGGAGCTGACGTACTTGATGGTTCCACGGCCGTTCATGGTGGAGCGAGGCCATCACGATCGGGTGGGACGGGATCAGTGGGTGGCGCACCAATACGCCAGGGTTCGATGGCTCTACACGCAATTCGGGCTGACTGATCAGACCGCGATCGAATACTTCAACGGCGGCCACACCATCAACGGCGAGGGCACGTTTACGTTTTTGCACAAGCACTTGAAATGGCCGGAGCCATAACCTGCCAGCGGACTACGACGGCGACGGCCAGACCGATATCCCAGTCCACTATCAGGAAACTTGACCGAGCGCCGGTTCGAGAACCATCCTGAAGGGCCATGCTGGAGGTGCAACGCGAACTGGCCGCGCTGAAGTTCATCGACGGCCTGTCCGCTCATCTGAAAGAAGTGCGGGAACCACACAAGGCCCTGCGCCATGCGCTGCGCGACACCCGCGAGTTCTTTCAGGCGACCGGCGGGTGTATTGCCACGCTGCGCGCCGGCCGGCCTCAGGCCGATCTCCTCTTCGCGTTGCCAAGACGCGGCGCCTGGGACCTGGGCGTGCTGACGCGATATATCCGCCATACCCATCCGCCGATTCGGCGCGACATGTTGATTGGATCTGTGCGCCGCCGCGGCGGCGCCTGGGGTGCCATTGCGCTGGCCGCTTCAGGCCGCGACTTCGATCGCGAGGATCGCCGTCTGATGACGCGCATCGCCGGTGTGCTATCAGCCGCCGTTCATCGGATCGATCGCGATCGACTTCTTGGCGTTCGCGATCGCATCGATCGAAAGATCATGGAGCAGATCCATCCCAAGGATCTCTTCTACCAGATCATGGACGGCATCCGATCGCTGACCCTCTACGATCACTCGTCAGCGCTTCTCATTCGCGAAGAAGACGAGGACTCGTTGCGCCTCGTCGCCGAACAGATCGCGTGGACGAAGGCGAAGAGCGAACGGATCGGACTGCGCATTCCGATCACGGCTGATGCCGCGGCGCTGCTGCAATCGGAACAGGTCTACGGCTTCGATCGAGACGGCGAAAGCTGGCGCGAGTGGAAGGGACGGCGAGCGGGCGCGCTTGCGGCGGCGCTCGACTACAACCGTGTCGAAGATGGCGATGGCGAGAACCTCAGGGAAGGGTCGATGCTCTGCGCACCGCTGGTGACGCGCGACAGCCTCGTCGGTGTCCTCAAGATCGCATCGCGCCATCCTGAACAGCTCAAACCCTTCGACGCGGAGCTCGTCGAGCACTTTCGATCGCAGGCGGCAATCGCCATCCAGAATCTGCACCGGACCGAGTCGCTGCGGGCGCGTGTTGTGACCGCGGAACGCAAGAATGCCATGGCCGACCTTGCGCGCAGCGTGTCGCATGACTTGAACAACGCGCTTGGTTCGATGCTGCCGCTGATCCAGCAGATGCAGGCTGACCTTCGTGGTGGGACGCTGACACCGACAGTGTTCGCCGAGGATCTCGAGCACGTGCAGAAGTCACTGCAGGTGTGCCGCCGGATCTTTGGCGGCATGCTGACGTTCTCGCGAAACGCGGCGCGGCGCGGCAGTTATGGCCACGTCCGGCGCGCCATTGAAACCGCATCCGCCATCCTGAAATACGGCATGAGCAGAAGCGCCATCGAGCTGCAAGTGAATGTGCCGGACGAGATTCCAGAAGTCGCCTGCAGCCAGAGCGATCTGGAACAAGTGTTTCTCAACCTCCTCACGAATGCGCGAGAGGCGACACCGGTGGGAGGCCGAATCGCGGTGGCGGTACGCGCACTTGATAGCGTCGTTGAGATCCTGATCACCGATAGTGGATGTGGAATTCCCGCCGAGCATCTTCCCCGCGTACTCGAGCCATTCTTTACGACGAAAGAGAAAGGGAACGGTCTCGGTCTCTCGATCTGCCGGTCGGTCCTCTGGGAAGTCGACGGCACTCTGACGATTCAGAGCGAGCCGGGGAATGGCACCGAAGTCCGCGTGCTGGTCCCGGCGGCGATTTCGCAATCGTCGCCGCAATGACGAGCAGGCCCGCCCGGATTCTCGTCGTCGACGACGAACCCGGAATGCTTCGCGCAGTCGAGCGGGTGCTGAGCGGAGCGCATCACGTCGTCGGCACACGGCTCTCCCGCGAGGCGCTGGCGCTGGCTGACGGGTTTCGTCCCGATCTCGCGATCGTCGACATCCGCATGCCCGATCTCGACGGCTTCGAGTTGATGGCGCAGCTCAAGGCGCGCATGCCCGGCCTCGACGTGATCCTGATGACGGGCAGCGTTGACGATCTCGACGAGAAACTGGTGCGGGCCATCCGCAGCCCCGCCTTTTACTTCATTCAGAAGCCCTTCGATCGCGAGGTGCTCAGGACGCTCGTCGAACGCTGCATCGAACTTCGCTGGCGCCGCGAGGACCACCACCGCAACCTGAAGCGGCTGGAAACCGAGATGGCGGAGGCGCGCGCATTTCAACAAAGCCTGCTGCCCGCGCGCGAGAAGATGCTGAATGGTGTCTCGGTCTGCTGCCGCTACTCGCCGAGTTCGGCGCTGGGTGGAGATCTCTATGACTATGCCAGCGCAATTCGGGGACGGACTGCGTTGCTGATGGCAGATGTGTCAGGTCACGGCGTGTCTGCCGCCATGCTGACCGGTATCGTGAAGAGCGGGTTTCACGCGTCGCACGTTGACGAATTCGATCCAGTGTCGGTCGTTCAGCGTGTGTCGATGGGACTCGCGGCGTTTAGTGCCGATCGCTTCGTCACGCTCATTGCCGCGGTGATCTCGCCCGACGAACGCCGCTTGCGGTACGTGAATGCGGGTCATCCACCAATCCTTTTGTGGGGACCTGCTCGCGAGCCGCAATGGCTCCCGAGCACGGGGCCGCTGGTGTCGCCGGTGCTGACGGGTACGACCTGGGACGCATCGATCGTGCCGATCGACGCCGGCGATCATCTTTTGTTGTACACCGACGGCGTCTGGGAGCCGCTGGCGGATGAAGACGGCCGCGCGGAGCATCGTTTCACCAGCGCGATCGGCCGGATTCCCGATGGCGGTGCTCCACTGCTCGACACGATTCTCGACGATGTTCATCGTGAGCTCGACGGTCAATTGCAGCCCGACGACCTGACGCTGCTGACGGCGAAAGTCACGGCAGCGCCACCGTAATACAAGAACAGCTTGACGCGATTCCAGCATCGCTCCACAGTGGACTCATGGCATTCGAAACTATTCACGGCGCCTTACAGCTGACACGCTTGACCAACGAGTCGGCTGAATACCGCGCACGGCGCGAGGAGCTCCGTCTTGCTGAGATTGATCTCATGCAGCGGCGCGAACGCGTTGCCGAATTACGCCGCAGCCTTCCGCTGGGGGCAACGGTCCAGGACTACGCATTCGAGGAAGGCCCGGTCGACCTCAATGCCGGTGACTCACCGACGCGAAGTGTTCGCCTCAGCGAGCTGTTCACCGGACGGGACCGTGCTCTGGTGGTCTATCACCTGATGTACGGGAAGAAGCAGACGAATCCATGCCCGATGTGCACGATGTGGATCGACGGCTACAACGGCGTCGCACCGCATCTGGCGCAGAACATCGACTTGGTCATCGCCGCCGCGGCTGATCCGCCTGCCTTGCGCCAGCACGCGCGCAACCGCGGATGGCACAACCTTCGACTGCTCAGTTGTGGCAACAGCACGTTCAAGTACGATTTGCTCAGCGAAGATGCCGAAGGCAACCAGGACTCGACCCTCTCGGTCTTCTCACAAGGCGACGACGGCACGCTTCGTCACGTCTACACCGCGCACCCGTGGATGGCCGAGGACATCAAGCAAAGAGGAATCGATCTGCTGACGCCGGTCTATAACATGATGGACCTGACACCACAGGGTCGCGATGATTGGTACGCGAAGCTCACTTACCCGGAAGGTCGCTCGAGACACCGATGATCCGCGCTGTCGGAGCCGCGTCGAGCAGGTCGACGGGTGGCAGACGGAGTCAGGGTCTTGAACGCCGGTGCCTCCGTGTCGCGGTGGACGATCCGCGGCCGCGGCGGATCGTTCATACCCTCGCCGAGATAGAAACTCGGATGTGGCGGCTGGTTGTAACCAACGTTCTGCCACGCGATCGCCAGACGGTACTGCGGATCGTGCATGAGCGTGTAGATTCGATTCGTCGCCGGAATGGTCGTCGAGTAGATCCGGAGCGAGGTATTGTCGGCGGCGCGCCAGATCACTTCCTCACGCCAGTCACCGAATAGATCGGCGGTCAGCGCGGCGTTCGCCTTGGTGCCGTTGTTGGCCGCGGCACCCGTTGCAGTGAGCAACCGCACCAGCGAGCTGGTGTTCCAGTCCAAGTACTCGGGCCCCGCGAGGATCTTGCCGTAACGCGCGTCGTTTGTGGCGAGCACCTGAATGCCGTCGGTCGGAACGGTGAGCGAACGGTAGTCCTTTGTTGCGTCTCCGACACAGTGCCGAGGCCGTCGACGGTACCGTCCGCCGTCTTGCACGCCACCTCGGCGCGCCCGTCGCCGTCGAGGTCGTAGACGATGAATTGGGTGTAGTGAGCGCCGGCGCGGATGTTGCGCCCGAGATCGATCCTCCATAATCGCGTGCCATCGATCTTGTAGGCCGAGACGCGTCGATCTGAGATCTTCAGGCTGAGCTTCGACCTTTCGCAGGAGGGATCGTGACCGACCCGGCCGTTACGTACGCGAACTACCTGAAAATCGATGAACTTCTTGCGCTGCAAGAGTCCCGCTCGGACGGGCCGGAGCATGACGAACTGCTCTTCATAGTCATCCATCAGGTCTACGAGCTCTGGTTCAAGGAGCTGTTGCACGAACTCGATCGTGTTCGGCAGTGGCTCGAAGACGATGAGCCGCACCGTGCGCAGCACACGCTGAAACGGATCCTGACGATCGTGAAAGTGATGGTCGCTCAACTCGACATCCTCGAGACGATGACGCCGCTCGAGTTCCTCTCGTTCCGCGAGCGGCTCGAGGCGGCGAGCGGTTTTCAGTCGGACCAGTTCCGCCAGATCGAATTCGTGCTCGGCGTAAAGTCGCAGGGATCGATTCGGCGTTTCCCGGACAACAGCCGCGCGCGGCTCGCACTGGAGCGTCGCTATCGAGAGCCGACGGTATGGGACGCGTTCCTGCGCTACCTGTCGCGCGAAGGATATGCCGTTCCGGCATTGCATCTCGAACGGGATGTGACCGCGTTGATCGAACCGTCGTTGGACGTACAACAGATACTGGTCGTCGTCTACCGGGACGATCCGAAAAACGCCGAGCTCTGCGAGCGGCTGGTCGATCTCGACGAAGGGATCCAGGAGTGGCGCTACCGCCACGTGAAGATGGTCCAGCGGACGATCGGCACCAGGCGCGGGACCGGCGGCTCCGCCGGCGCAGCCTACCTGCAGCAGACCATCGGTCGGCCGTTGTTCCCGGATCTCTGGGAGATCCGATCGCAGTTGTAGGTCGGCAACGACCGTGGAAACTCACATGGTTCTATACTGCCCGGCATGCGAAGTCTGGCTTTGATTCTCGTGCCGTTGCTTGTTGCGCAGAACACGCCGCCCGCGACGCAGGCGGCGCGACCGATGCGGACAGAAGCGGAAGCACGCGAGCGCGCCGACTCGAACCGCCGCGCCCGCGAGGAGCAACGGATCAAGACGGGTGCGCCGGTCGAGCTGATCACCGACTACACCAAGGCCAGTATCGCCACGGTGCCCGAATCACTCGGCCTGAACCCGTTCTACAAGAAATACACCGATGCGATGGGCATTCCCGTCGTGGCGTCGGAGAAGGTGCCCGACGCCGCCCTCCTCGTCGCGCGCGACATCGTCAACGCGATGCTCGCGGCGCGGTCCGACATCCGCAAGGCACTCATCGCCAGGCACTGGCGCACCGGCGTCATCGCGGAAGTCGAAATGACGATGGACATTCCGGAGTACTCGCGCATGAAGCGCCCCGGAGCGCCGGACGGTGAGCCGGTCGTCCAGGCGGATCGCGATTACCACGCCAATCGTTCGCGTGGGCTCGGTGGCAACCCGACGACGGGCGCAGAGGAGAACCTGCTCGGCTATCCGGGGACGCGCTACTGGGGCGAGCACATTTTCGTCCACGAGTTTTCGCACGCGATGATGGCCGGCATCCGCGACGTCGATCCCGCGATGCACGCCGAAATTCGCGCCGCCTACGACGCTGCGATGGCAGCCGGCAAGTACGTCTACGACGATGGGCGCAAGCACTACGCGACGACGAATGCCAGCGAGTACTGGGCCGAGGGCGTGCAATGGTGGTTCTTCTCGAACTATGGCGAGTGCTTCGCCGGCAAAGCCAAAGTCGAAACACCGGAAGAATTCGCGGCATATGATCCGAAACTAAACGAGCTGATTGGCCGCGTGTACACGACACACCACATTCCGATGGATGTATTTCACGGCCGACGGATTCGGCCTGTGACGTGTTAGAAAAGGTGAATCGTCTGGTGAAGCAGGACTCGCGTCTGGCGAGCCTGGCGCTCTTCGTCCTGCTCGCTGTCGTGCACACCTGGCCGCTCGCGACCGACCCCGGGCGGCTGTCGCGCAACGATACCGCCGATACGGTGCATAAAGAGTGGATCCTTGCCTGGGTCGCCCACCAACTCGTCACCGATCCGTGGCATCTCTTCGATACCAACACCTTCTATCCCGAGCGCGACACGCTTGCGTATTCAGACCATCTGATCGTCCAGGCGATTATGGGGGCGCCCCTGCTCTGGTCGGATGCGTCCCCCGTGCTCGTCTACAACCTGCTGGTCGTCGCCGGACTGATTTTGACGGGATGGACGACGAGCCTCGTCGTTGAGCGGTGGACGGGGAATCGTCTGGCCGGGATTATCAGCGGGTCATTGATGGCGTTCAACGCCCTGTCGCTGACGCGCTTTCCCGAACTTCAGGATCAACACCTGGAATTCTTTCCGCTCGCGCTCTGGGCTCTTGACCGGCTGCTGACCACGCCGCGTTTCGCCTACGCGGCACACCTGGCCGGCTGGTTCGTCCTGCAGGCGCTGACGGGCGGATACCTCTTCGTCTTCACGTCGATTTCCCTCGTCGCAGCGGTGCTGGTGAGGCCGGCAGACTGGACTGGAGCGCGCGCTCCGCGAATGATCGGGTTGCTGCTGCTGTCGGCAGGCGTCGCCGCGCTGGCGCTCATGCCATTTCATCTGCCTTATCTGCGCGTGAGCCGCGAACAGGGCTTTACGAGATCGCTGGCCGAGGTGTCGGAGTTTTCCGCTCGTCTCACCGACTATCTTGCGACAGGCGGCCGGATCCATTTCAGCGTGTGGAGCCATCGATTCTTCAATAAGGACGCGCTCTTTCCCGGCGTCATCGCGTCATGTCTGGCGATTGCAGCGCTGATTGGTGGTGTGGCATGGAAGGATCGGCGTGCGCGGATGGCAGTTGCCTTCGGACTGCTCGCGTTCGCTGTGTCATTCGGCCCCGGCTTCCCGTTGTATACCGCGCTAACCCGCGTGTTCCCAATCATGGCCGGCATTCGAGGCGCTGTCCGCTCGGGCCAGCTATTCCTCGTCGCGATTGCCATCCTCGCCGGATTCGGCTGGGCGGTGCTCGCTCGACGTCTCGACCGCCGGGCGGTTGCGATCGGAATCGCGCTGCTCGTCGGCGTCCATCTCGAAGCTCTGCGCGCGCCGATTCAATACCGCATCTTCAATGGCATTTCTCCGATCTTCGATAGCTTGAACACGAGCGATCGGAAGTTGATCGCCTGCTTCCCATTCCCCGGGCCACTCCAGGAGTTCCAGAACGCCGACTGTCTGCTGGCATCGACACGCTTCTGGCAGCCGCTCGTCAACGGCTACTCGAGCTTCATACCAGCGCGCTACTATGAGGAGGCCGCGGCGCTCAAGGCGTTTCCCGAAGGCACTACTCTTCAGTACTTGAAACAGCTCGGGGTGACCCATGTGATCGTGTTCGCCGACAAATTGAGCGCGCCTCGTCTTGCCCACATAAGCGAACATCCGGAGTTGGTTTTGTGGCAGACGGACAAATCGGTGCGGATCTACTTCCTGAAGTGATGGTGGTCCTGGCTCCCGACGCGTCGGTCCATGTTGGCAAAGAGTAAGCCTGTTGTCGCGGACGTCACCCTTGTGCCTACTGGTGATTGGCCTGCAAAGGAAAACGCCACTCGAGTGGAAGTTGAGGGTTTCGTGCTTTTCTTACCGAAGATGTGTTGCTGCTGTGGCAGCACCGCCAGCCTGGACTCAATCACCATTTACGCCCGAATAAGGTTTGGCGGCGCCCACACAGCGATTGACATCCCGTACTGTCGCAGGTGCCAATTGCACTATCGATCGGCGCTGCAGCAGTCACTCGGATCAATCGCGCGTGTCGCGGTGATCGCCTTGGTGTTTCTCGGCGCCTTTCTCACCTTGCTGGGAGATGTATTCCTCGTCGGCTTTTTCCTGCAGCTACTCGTCGTCGGCGGCGCTTTGGCTTGGGGACTGCGCACCTACTTTGTCGCGCGTGCTGAAATACAGAGAGGATTTACGTCTGCGTGTTCGGCTGGTGAGACCCCCGCGGTGTCATTTGCACGTGCATCACCCGCCGGCTTGCGATTCCGTTTTTGCAGCCTGGAATACGCCGAACAGTTCGCCGCCGTGAATCCCGGCGGCACCCTCAGGGAACTGATCTTTTGAACCGCTCAATTAACCTGCTCTGGCACGCTCACCGTTCATGAAGGCGTTGCGCCGCGTTCTGCTCGCGGCAGCGTGCATCGCGACGGCGTGGTCGGCTGCGCTCGTCCTCTTCGGCGGTTTCAACACACGTGTCTTCGGCATCGCGATCAGGTCGAGGAATCCTGATCGCGCCCTCATGATCGCGTGTATCGCAGTCGCCGCTTACTTCGTCGCGGGTGGAAGGATACCGCGCGACACGGCTCGCCGAGTGGGCAGCGCAGCGGCGGAAATTGGCCGAGCGCTGCTCATGCGGCCGGGACTGATCGCTGCTGTGCTCGCGCTCACACTCGCGATCACCGCGTTTGTCGCAGGGACACGAATCGCCGGCGGCGCCGACGCTTATGGGTACGTGAGCCAGGCTGACCTGTGGCTTGCCGGCGAACTTGTCATCAAGCAGCCATGGGTTGCGGAGATTCCCTGGCCGAACGCGGAGTGGTCGTTCTCGCCCCTCGGTTATCGCCCGGCGGAACCCCCCGGGCAGTGGGCAATTGTTCCCACCTACTCGCCCGGTTTGCCGCTACTACTTGCCGGGGCGAAACTGCTCGGCGGCCAGTGCGCGCTTTTCGCAGTGGTTCCCCTGCTCACCGGCCTCGGTGTACTCGTGACCTACGGCATCGGAAAGCGTCTTGTGTCGCCGTGGGGCGGCATCATTGCCGCGTGGCTGGTCGCCGCCAGCCCGATCGTGATCGGCATCGCGCTCGAGCCGCTGACCGACGTCCCGGTGATGACCGTGTGGGCGATCAGCATCTATCTACTCCTCGCTCGAACGGGCGGGCGACTGTCGCCCGTGCTCGTCGGTGTCGTTGCCGGTATCGCGATCCTGATCCGACCGAACCTCGTTCCGCTGAGCATCCCGCTCGGCATGTGGTACATGATTCGCCGCCAGACCGACGGAGACTCCCCGCTGGTGTCGGGCACGCTGTTCGCTCTTGGCGTCCTGCCGGCGATCCTGCTGATCGCATTCCTCAACAATCGTTTGTACGGCTCGCCGTTGTCGTCGGGATACGGAACGCTCCGCGATCTCTACGCCTGGTCGCACATCGTCCCGAATCTGCGGCGGTACTTCGCGTGGTTCACGTTCGCGCAAACCCCGATCGCGCTCGCGGGCCTTGCCGCCCTGTTTGTGCCGACCAGACGATTGTGGGCGAGTGCCGCCGATCTCCGGATCGTGCCGATCCTCGCGATCTTTGTGGCGCTGCTCTGGGGGCAATACTTTGCCTACGAGGTGTATGACTCGTGGGGTTTTCTTCGATTCCTGTTGCCGTCGTGGCCACTGATCATGGTCGGACTCGCCGCCGTGCTCCTTGCGGTGAGTGAGGCAGTACTCGCGCGACGCCGCCGCACGATCGCCGGAATTGCCCTTACGCTATTCGTCGCGCTGCTCGGCGTCTGGACCTTCTCGCCGGTACTTCGAGACAACGTGTTGGGTGGGCGGCAGGCAGCGGCCGTCGAGGCACCACTTGGTCAACTCGTGCGCAAGCACACGGTCGACAACAGCGTCGTGCTCGTGTGGGAGCGGTCGGGGACGATCCGGTACTACTCTGGCCGGACGACGCTTCGGTACGACTACCTGGACAGGGAGTGGCTGGACCGCGGCGTCGCATGGCTGCGCGGGCGCGGCGTCCACGTCTATGCGGTTCTGGATCCGAATCACGTCGAGCAATGCCGGCGGCGATTTGCCGGACAGGCGACACTGGCCGCCTTGCACCATCCTGTCTTCCTCTACGAACCCGCCAGCACGGCTCTGTACGATCTGACCACGCCGCCTCCGCCCGAACAGGCACTCATTCTTTACGAAGAGGATCCGGGAGGCCGGCCGCCCTGTGATCCGCCCGCCGAGCCGGTGCCGATGGTGCTGAGCGCTGTGAATCACTAATCACTGATCACTCATCGTGAATCCTTGAATCCCTCATCGATGAATCCGTGAATCCTTGAATCCCTTATCGATGAATCAGTGAATCGTCGAATTGCCGCGCGATGTCTGGATTCCGGATTCGAGGATTAGGGATTCACCGATGAGGGACTCACCGATTCACGATGAGTGATTAGTGATGAGGGATTCATCAACGCGGCTTGAACCCGTCGAGGTGGAGGTGCTTGTCCAACTTGTCGCGGAGCACACAATAGTTTGCTTCGATGAACCTCGAGAGCAGTCTCTCCTCGGTCTTGTGCACGTAATAGCGGTTCAGGCCGTCGTCCATGGCGAAGATATAGCCGTTGTCGAGCAGGATCGGTTCCCACACCTGGTGCGTGGGCGCTTCGGTCAGCGGCGCCGTGGATTCGGCCATGATGACGCGTGGCACATATCGTTTGAAGTCAACGCTCGAGAAGACCTGCTTCTCGAACCCTTCGACATCGACGTTCAGAAATGTGATTTCCGGCTTGTTCTTCGCGTGTTCGTCGAGCACTGCTGTGAGCGTGGTCACCGGAATCATGATCTTCGTGAATTCGTACCCATTGGCGCGGTGTGATGCCGCGATCTTCGGGCTCAGGGTCGACAGGCCAGAGGTCTTGACGCTCTTGTAGAACGGCAACTCGCCCGGCCGGTCAGAGATCGCCACCCCTTTGTTCGTGTCCTTGGGCCTCGACTTGTTCAGCTTCTCCACCAGTTCTGGAATCGGTTCGATGTTGATACCCCGCCAGCCGGCCAGGTAGAAGTATTTGGTCACACTGCTCTCGTCAGGATCGTTGGCGCCGACATCGACGTAGAAGCCGTTTTCGTGATCCTTGAAGACATACCCGAGGATGTAGTCCTCGTAATACTGCGAGTAGTACGTCGGTCCGTTGCCGAACGCCCCGCGCACGGGGCACTCAATCGTGACCGTCGACTGGTTAGCGTTCGCGGCTGCTGGTGCTGCTGCGTTGGCCGCCGGCTTGGCGGGTGCGGCGCATGCCGCCAGAAGCGCGCTCGTCACCAGCGCCAGCAGCGCGGCACAACGCCTCGGTCGATCGATGCATAGAACAGGTTTCAAGACCGCAGCGACGTTCGTTGCGGCCGTGGGTGTCGTCAGGCGGATGATGTGCATGGGTAGCAGGGGAGTGTATCCTGCACACAGGCTAAGCTGCATCCGTGAACTTTCAAGAGGCGACGCGGCGTCGTGGAATGAGTCTGAAAAAAGCCCATCTTCAAATTGTTGTCTTTGGTCTTGCTCTGCTCGCGACAGCATTCACCGCCTGCGGCGCACGCACCAATACCGGCCCTGCTTCTATTCTGCTGTTCACTGGCACCGGAACGTCTCCTGGCGACGTCGCCGCTCTTGAAACCATCCTGGAGGCGAATCATCTCGACTATGCGACCGCGAGTTCTGCCGATTTGAAGGGGATGGCGGAAGATGGAATCAGGCAATACCGCCTGCTGATTGTCCCCGGTGGAAACTTCGTCGAGATCGGCAACAGCCTCAGTTCAAGTGCGACTGCGAACATTCGTACCGGCGTAGAGAATGGTGTGAACTACCTCGGCATCTGCGCCGGGGCGTTCCTGGCGGGCAGTTTCCCAAAGCCGTACAAAAGCTTGAATCTCACGTCGGGCGTGCAATTCCGCTTCTACGACGCCGTTCGCAGTACGCGGAAGACTGCGGTTGGGATTATGGTCGCAGGCGGACCGACGCTTGATCAGTACTGGGAAGATGGTCCGCAATTGAGCGGCTGGGGGGCGGTCGTCGCGAAATATCCTGATGGAACTCCGGCGGTTGTTCAGGGAAGATTCGGCAAGGGCTCGGTCATTCTGACAGGTGTTCATCCGGAAGCCCCCGAAAGTTGGCGGCGCGGCATGACGTTCAGCACACCTTCGAGTACCGACAATGCATTCGCAGCGACGCTTATCCAGGCGGCGCTGAATGGAACATCGCTATCCCATTTCTAGTCGCGGCCGGCCGCGGTCTCAGCGCATGTCGTCAGTCGTCGATTCTACACAGCGGTCTCATGAGCGACATCTTCCTCAGCTATTCGCACCAGGATCGTGAACGCGTCCGCCCGGTGGTGGCCCTGCTCGAGGGGCAAGGATGGGCGATCTGGTGGGACCGAACACTCCTACCGGGCCAACACTGGGAAGACCAACTTCGCGAAGAGTTAAAAAACTGCCGGGCCGTCGTTGTCGTTTGGACCCGAAACTCGGTCACGTCGAAGTGGGTGCAGCTAGAGGCATCCGAGGGACTCAAGATAGACGGGCTCGTCCCGATTCAACTGGACCAGTTCGAGGCTGCCCCGATTCCAAATGATTTCAAGCACATTCACGCCGCGGATTTGACGACATGGACCGGAGGCACGAATCATCCGGAGCTTGCCGGGGCATTGCGGGCGCTACGGGAAATCGTTTCGCGACCGGCCACTGCTCCAAGCCTGGCCGACAGTACGAATCTGCCGTATTCCCTGTCGTTGGGCGGCGATCTCGGAAGCACCGACCCAAAAGACTTGATGTGGATCGACAGCAACGTACGAGAGGCCGGACGGAATGCCGTTCCGGCACTGCTGGCCGCGCTGGAATTTCCCGAGCCGGAGAGGCGTGGACATGCAGCGTATCTCCTGGGCTTGACGGGCGATCGAACGGTCGTACGGTCGCTTGCGCCACTGCTTGCCGATCGTAGCCAGGTAGCTCTGGGACTCGAATGGATGCCAACCGTTCGAGCGGCTGCGGCGAACGCGTTGAAGGAGATTGGCACAACCGAAGCCTTGCGGGCTCTGGCGGAGGCCTTCGAGTAGCCGCTCAACGCGCCGCAATCGACGATCGGGAGTGCGCTTCCTCTTGACAGCTACAAGAGATATGGGTAGCCTCCTCTAGACAACGACAGAACGCATGTCCGGAGGCTGGCCGTGGCAGAACGCCCGATCGATGCCTTTCGCGGGTCGCTCGACCTGCTGGTGCTCAAGACGCTGTCGCTCTCGCCCACGCATGGTTGGGGGATCAGTCAGCGGGTGCAGCAGATGTCGAGCGGCGAGTTCGAGATGAATCAGGGATCCCTCTATCCGGCGCTGCAGCGGCTGGAAAAAGATGGCCTCATCACCAGCGAGTGGGGGGTCACCGATAACAACCGCCAGGCGCGGTATTACCGGCTGACCGCCGCCGGCCGACGCGCGCTCGGGCGGGAGGTGGACGACTGGAAGCGCTTCGCCGCCGCGCTCGACGCGGTTCTCCGTACCAGCTGAGTCGCGGCAGATGTCTCGCCGAACCCCCGAGAGTGCCCGATGAAATGGTTTCATGGCGCGTTCGCGCGGCTCCGCTTGTTGTCTCGCCGCGCCGCCGAGTCGCGAATCGACCGTGAGTTCGCATTCCATATCGACATGGAGGTCGAGCGTCTCGTGCGCGACAAACGCATGTCAGCGGACGAAGCGCGTCGCCTTGCCCTCGTGGCATTTGGCGGCGTCGAGGCACACAAGGAGGCGCTCCGGGACGGTCGTGGACTAGCGTGGATCGATCGCGTGTCGCTCGACGTGCGGCTTGGCACGCGGATGCTCGTCAAACACCCAGGCCTGACGCTCGTTGCCACGTTTGCGATTGCCGTCGCGATCGCGATCGGCGCAATGTTCTTCGAGGTCATCTCCGCCGTTCTGTATTCGACAATTCCGGTCGACGGGGGCGATCGCATTGTCGCGCTCGAACTGGCCAGCGAGACGCCGGGCAGCCCGGAACGTCGGCTGTTTCAGGACTACCTCTCCTGGCGAGAAGAACTCTCGTCGATCGCCGATCTCGCGGCGTACCGAACCGTTGAGCGCAACCTGACGCTCGGCGACGGCGCCCCGCAGGCCATCAGGGTCACCGAGATCACGGCGTCGGCGTTCCGAGTGGCGCGTACGCCTCCGCTTCTGGGCCGGCACCTCGTTGCCGACGACGAGCAGCCATCGGCGCCACTGGTCATCGTGCTTGGACACGACGTCTGGCAGTCGCGGTTCGCGGGCGATGCCACGATCGTGGGGCGTACCATCGTGCTCGGCGTCACGCCGCATGTCGTGGTGGGAGTGATGCCCGCGGGGTTCGCATTCCCCGTCGACGACCAGTTCTGGACGGCGTTACGCCTGAATCCTTCGGCGTACGATCGCCTCGAGGGTCCTGGCCTCCGAATTTTCGGCCGACTGAAACCAGGTGTCACGCTTGACAGTACGCAGCGGGAGCTGACCCGTCTCGGTGAACGAACGGCGGCGGCGTATCCGACGCAGTATCGGCGCCTCAGACCAGTGGTCATGCCCTACACCCGTGAGCACTTCGGCATCACTGGCCCACGTGTATGGCTCTTGTGGATCGTGCAGCTCATCGTGAGCGGCCTCCTGGTTGTCGTCGCGGTCAATCTCGCGATCCTCGTTTACGCGCGGACGGTCGCTCGCCTCGGCGAGATTGCAGTACGAAGTGCTCTGGGTGCCAGCCGTGCGCGCATCCTGGCGCAACTGTTCATGGAGGCGCTTGTGCTCACCGGCGTTGGCACGATCGCCGGTCTCCTTGCGGCGTCGATCGCGCTGGTGCGAATGCAGTCCTGGATCGGCAGCATGGAACGGATGCCGTTCTGGATCGATCTCCGGCTTTCGCCGTGGACCGTTCTGTACGCGGCGCTGATGGCCGTAGTGGCGGCAGCGATTCTTGGCGTCGTACCGGGGGTGAAGGTCACGGGCCGCCCCTTGCACCGCTATCTGCGCGAAGTGAGCGGCGCCACGCCGCTCGGTCGCAGCTGGACCGCGCTCGTTGTCGCTCAGGTCGCGATCGTCGTGGCCATTCTGCCGGCGACGATCTACGTCGTCTCCGAAGTGGTGCGCTTGCAAATGGCCGGAGCCGGATTCCCTGCTGACCAATTCCTCGTCGCCCAGGTCCACCTGAATGAGCGGCAGCGAGTGGCCCTCGTAGGCCGCCTGCAGCGCGAGCCCGCCGTCTCCGCGGTGACCTTTTCGACCTTCATTCCCGGATACGAACCGGGACGCTTCATCGAGTTCGAGGGCGCGGCGCAGAGCGCGGGCATCGTCGAAACGAATGCGGTCCATGTCGATCCTGGAATGTTCGAGACCTACGAGGCGCGGATGCTCGCGGGCCGCGGCTTGGACCGCAGCGACGCCGGCGAGATGGCAACCGCCGTCGTCGTGAATCACGCGTTCGTGCGCCGCTTCCTGGAAGAAGGCGGCGCGCTCGGGCGTCGATTTCGTTACACCCGCGGATGGAGTCGCGACGACGTGGATGGCGGCCGGCGGTATGAGATCGTCGGAGTCGTCAGCAATTACCCGAGCTTCCCGCCCTCGCCAGGGTCCGACGGACAACCGACGGTTTATCACGCCGCATCGATCGCGCAGATCGGATCAGGTGTGCTGTCGTTGCGCCTGCGGGGAGTGGTGCCGGACGATTTCATCGGGACGTTCCGCCAGATCGGCGCCGAGATCGATCCGGCGCTGCCGCTCGGCGAGGTAATGCCGTTGTCGGAGTTCTACCGCGAGAACCGGTCGCCTTGGCGCTATGTCGCGTGGAGCCTGGCGCTCGTCACATCGACCGTGTTGCTGCTGTCGGCTGCGGGTATGTATGCGCTGATGTCGTTCACGGTCGCAGGCCGGACGCGCGAGATCGGCATCCGCACTGCGCTGGGCGCGCAACCGAGGCAGTTGCTGGCGAGCGTCTTCGGGCGCATCACTCGGCAACTGACGACCGGGTGGTTCGTGGGTTCGCTGTTATCGGCGGGCGCGCTGTCGGCTGCCGGTCTTACGGCCGGACGCGCTGCAGCGCTCCTGCTCGTCGTTGGCGCGATCGTGTTAGTCGTCGGATCGCTTGCAGCGTTCGGACCCGCGCGTAGAGGTCTGCGCATTCAGGCCATCGACGCGCTGAAAACAGACTGACGTCTAGCCAACGATCGGTAACGCTTGAGCACTGGAACATCCGTACCGACGCCACCTTGATCGACGACGGGACTCCATAAAGTTCGTACTGGACTTCAAGATGTACCACGCTCCGATCGATGGACGATACACAGTGACGAACGATGCGACGCCGCAAAGACGAACTTGCAAAATGACGTCTTTGACGGTGCCCTTTTCCGCGATGTAAATCGGTCAGCCGTTCCACTCTGGAGTACAGCGCAACTGTATTTACGGCCTGTTTATGCCGGCTCGACGTGGGCAGTGTCTTGCACACACAACGAGCACCGATGTTCACAATTGCGCTGTCTCACCTGCTGGGGTGTGGTGTGCGACTGGAGACGCACGAAGCGGTTGCGCTCGCACGGGAACTCCTGGCACGCCCCTGCGGTATTCCAACACCCGAGAACATTCAGCTCGGTTCGGACGGCTCGGCATCCAGCATAAGCACCGACGGCGCACCGTCGGTGGCGAGCGTTGCGGAGCTGCTGCTGACGCTGCTGCCGGCCGGTACGCCCAACGTGCCTGCAGCGCTTCGGTTTGCAATCGCGCGCGGACTCGCGGCGGTCGAGGCGCCGCCCTTCGCCTCGCTCGGCGAGTTTTCGAGCGCACTGGAGCGGTTCGAAAAAGGAGCGCGCCATGACGTGCTGAAGGGCGTCCTGCAGCGCGGCGTGCAGACATCGCCTTCGCGGCCGACACTCGTGGTCCGCAAACCGTCAACGTCTTCGAGCGAGCGGCGAGAGGCGATTGCTGCCGCCCCGCCAATCTTCAGGTCCTTCGCCGTGAACGGGGAAGCGGACTCACCTGAGCACCCATCGCGGCGCTGGGCATTCGGTGTGGCGGCGGCATTGGTCGCCTCGTTTGCCGTGGGCTTCGCCATCGCGGACAAAATCATCGATCGCGGTGCTGCGACGCATCCGTCCCGCTCCACGCCTTTGTCGCGCGCGATCTCGGCCATAGCACCTGCCGCGAACGATTCGGCTGCGAACCAGGCGACCGTGGAACTGCGAGAGGAAATTGTGCACGTGCCACAGACTTCTGCAATGGCTCGCGAGGTCGCCGAGCCGCCTGCGGAGGTCCGCGCCGTCGCCGTGGCGAACGCCTTCTCTCCGGCCTTCGCCTCGGACGGCACGGCTATCTTCTTTCACACCGGCCGCGAACGCGACGCGCGCAGTGCGATCGAAGTCGCAACCGCTGACAGCCAGACAGGGATAGACCTGGGCGTCATGACGATCGTCGACGATGGCTCGCACAACTATCACGCGCAGCCATCGCCTGACGGCCGTTTCGTGGCGTTCGACTCGGATCGGGACGGCGAGCGTGGCATCTACGTCGCGAATCGGGATGGCTCGCAGGTCCGAAGGGTGAGCGCCGCGGGCTACGCCGCGGTCCCGACGTGGTCGCGGAATAGCGAGTGGCTCGCCTACATCCGTGCCGAAGCGGACAAACCTTCTGTGTGGAATCTGTGGGTCCAGCCAGCCGCCGGCGGCAGTGCCCGCCGCGTGACGAACTATCGATATGGTCAGACGTGGGCGGCCTCGTGGTTCCCCGATGACCGCCGCATCGCCTACAGCCACGAGGACACGCTGATGGTGATGGACCTGCAGACTGGTGAGGCCACCCGCTATCGGACGCCGATCAAGGGACAGCTGGTGCGGACGCCTGCGGTGTCGCCGGACGGCACGAAGATCATCTTCCAGGTTTTCCGGCACGGCGCCTGGCTTCTCGACCTTGCCGACGGCTCGATGCTACGAGTACTCACCGATCCGACGGCGGAGGAGTTCGCCTGGTCGCCGGATGGACGCCGCGTCGCGTTCCACAGCCGCCGCGATGGCCAGTGGGGTATTTACGTGCTGTTGCGCAGTTAGCTCACGCTTTTTTCAAGTCTCCATTTGACCGTCTCCA